>Ga0307515_10007764_pt1 | contig 21113 bp, 16 predicted proteins | sample 17_EM_MG_FD_194513 | JGI IMG/M metagenome (GOLD analysis project Ga0307515, IMG submission 194513) | Populus trichocarpa ectomycorrhiza microbial communities from riparian zone in the Pacific Northwest, United States - 17_EM | ecosystem: Host-associated > Plants > Roots > Unclassified | place...
AAATACGTATTCCGGGCTGGGCACAGGATAAGGCTATCCCGTCTGATTTGTACAGTTACGAGAAACCATCGGCACAAAAAATAGAAATAAAAGTAAACGGTAAAGCTGTTGATTACCAAATGGATCATGGCTATGCGGTGATCAGCAAAAAATGGAAAAAGAACGATAGGGTAGAGCTTACCCTGCCCATGGATGTACAGCGCGTAATAGCCAACGAAAAACTGGCCGACGATAACGGCAAAATAGCCATCCAGCGCGGTCCTATCATGTATTGCGCCGAGTGGAAAGATAATGCCGGCAAGCCAAGCAGTTTTATTATCCCTAAAGATGTTGTTTTTACCCCAAGCTATAATGCCGACTTGCTAAATGGCGTAATGACATTAAAGGCCGATGTAAAAAGTGTTAACGTTGATGAAGCAAACCAGAATGTAAGCACCGCTACCAGTACGCTAACCGCTATTCCGTATTACTCATGGGCAAACCGTGGCAAAGGCGAGATGACCGTTTGGTTTCCGGAACAGGTGAAGTATGTGGATTTGTTGAGTAAATAAAAGCAGGTTCGGTTGTTATTAAATTGATGTCCTAAAACTACCGTCATTGCGAGTATCCACCAGCCTATGCTTGAAAAAACAGTAATGACATAATTGTAAACGGGGCTTTTGTAGAGACGCAACATTTTGCGTCTCCCGCATGCAAATCACACATGCAAATTGAGCCTGTAAATTTTGAATGTCCTGGGGGAGACGCAAAGTATTGCGTCTCTACATTAAAAAAACAACGCTGGTAATCAATAGCTTATAATGACGTGTTTGTAAGTCACTGACCTTCAGTGTGTATTTAAAAATACTTCTTATTGCGAGATGTGGAATGATTATTAGAAAAGGGCTGTCATGCTGAGCCCGTCGAAGCATAGCGGGCAAAGGCCTCTGCGCGCGACCCTTCGACAGGCTCAGGGTGACAGGCCTTTTATATGTTAAGCCAACACGTTATAACGATTTTTTTCAGGTTTTACCTGATGGTTACTCGCAATGACGATTTTATACTATCCCCCCTTTTTAATAAATGTTACACATACATTTCTATTTTCTTGAAATGTTTATACCTTTAAAAAGTATAAACAAACCAGTAAACCATTCTGAACCAATTGCAGGCCGCCTTTAATTTGTGGCGACTTTTAATGGTACCATTAAAGCATTAATTATGATAACAAAGATTTTTACCATGTTATGTCTTGCCGCGGGCTCCCTGGCTGCATCGGCACAGGAAGTTTCCATCAGCAAAGGCTGGAAATTTACAGTCGGCGATTCGGCTCAGTGGGCGTCGCCAACTTATAACGACCAGCATTGGCAGGCAGCCAACCTTAACGACAACTGGGAACGCCAGGGCCACCCAAACTACGATGGTTTCGGCTGGTACCGTACCAAAGTGGTTATTCCCTCGTCATTAAAAGATAAATCGTACCTGAAAGATAGCCTGCGCTTAAATTTAGGCACTGTTGATGATAACGATGAAGTTTACCTTAACGGTAAACTGGTAGCCAAATACGGCGGTTACGGCGGTACCATAAAAGATGGCCATTACGGCGGCCGCTCATATACCATAGCAGCAAACAATCCTGCTATTTTATGGGATAAAGAAAACGTGCTTGCGGTGCGCATATTTGATACCGGCGGCGATGGCGGTTTGGTAACCAGCGGCTACGGCAGCACATTCAACATCACCATGGCCGATGTAATGGATCATGTGGCTGTAAATACCGAAGCTGATTTTGTATACGGCGATAACAACAGCCTGAGCAAAAGTGTTAAATTACACACTACAAATGCGTACCAGTACAGCGGCACCCTTGCATTTAAAGTAACCGACCCGGAAAACGGTGCCGTGCTTTACGAAAAAACAAATCCGGCCAATTTTACCAGCGGCAAGCCGTTTACCTACTCGTTTTCGATAGCGCGCCTGGCAAAAAGATCATATACCATCAGCTATACTTTTACCGATACCAAATCGGGCAAATCGATAGTGCAAACAGAAACTACGCCTTACATTTTAACGCCTTATCCAACGGCTAAAGTAAAAATTAATGGTGCCGATGTATTTGGGGCGCGGCCGGGACACCCGTTCCTTTACCTGATACCGGCTACGGGTAAAAGACCATTACTGTACAAAGTTGCAGGGCTTCCCGAAGGTTTAAAAGTTGATGCCGCAACCGGGGTAATCAGTGGTTCGGTAGCTCAAAAGGGCAATTACCCGGTAACTTTTACGGTAAGCAATAGCCTTGGCGCCAAAACAAAACAATTCACCATTAGCATTGGCGATAATATTGGTTTAACCCCTGCTTTAGGCTGGAACAGCTGGAATGCCTGGGGCCTGAGTGTTAACGACGAAAAGGTACGCATATCTGCCAAAGCCATGATTGATAAACTGAGCGCGCACGGTTGGGCTTACATCAATATTGATGATGGATGGGAGGCAGAAAACCGCGCTGCCGACGGCAAAATTGTAACCAACAGCAAATTTCCCGATATGAAAAGCCTTGCCGATTTTGTGCATGGTTTAGGCCTGCGCATAGGTATTTACTCGTCGCCGGGCACGCGTACCTGCGGTGGCTTTTTAGGCAGCTGGCAGCATGAAGACCAGGATGCCCAAACCTACGCCGGTTGGGGTATCGACTATTTAAAATACGATTGGTGCTCATACTCAGATATTGCACCTAAACCAGATCTTGATGGATTGAAGAAACCTTACCAGGTAATGCAGGCCGCATTGGGTAAAGCAAACCGCGATATCATGTACAGCCTTTGCCAGTATGGCTGGGGCAATGTATGGGAGTGGGGTGCTGATGTAAACGGCAATAGCTGGCGCACAACAGGCGATATCCAGGATACCTGGCAAAGTATGGCCACCATTGGCTTTAACCAGGGCCCGGCAGCACCACATGCCCAGCCTGGCCATTTTAACGACCCCGATATGCTGGTTGTTGGCAAAGTAGGATGGGGGCCAAGCCTGCATAATACCAGGCTTACATTTGATGAGCAGTACACGCACATCAGTTTATGGAGCCTGTTAGCATCGCCTTTGTTAATTGGTTGCGATATGGGGCACCTGGATGCCTTTACATTGAGCCTGCTTACCAACGATGAAGTGCTGGCCATTGACCAGGATGCTTTGGGCAAAGGTGCCAGCCAGTATATCAAAAAAGATGATTACCAGGTTTGGGTAAAAGAGTTGAAGGATGGCGGCAAAGCAATCGGCCTGTTCAACACATCCGATAAATACCAAACCATCAGCCTTGATAAAACCGACCCGGCGATAGCTGGCTATACCAAATTCAGAGACGCCTGGCAGCAAAAGTATATTGTGGTTACCGGCAATGCCCTAACTGCTAAAGTAGCGCCGCACGGTGTACTGCTGGTACGGGTAGAGAAGTAAGCGCGAAAATGTTATCATATAAAAAAGACTTACATGGGTTAAACCGTGTAAGTCTTTTTTTTAAGGATAGACGTACTCAAAAAAGCTTTTGTTCTGTCTTGATTCTTGACTCTAATCTCTTGACTCTTCTTACATCGCCTCGTGAATTACCGCGTCCTCCGGTAGCACTATCTTATTGCTATCCGCTTTTTGCTTAATAAGGTTATTTACGCGCCACATTAAAAAGATGCCTAAAACCGAAATGCCAACTATCACATAGCCTACGGTATTGTAATGCTGCAGCGGACTGCCTTTGCTTTGCTGTGTAACTATCATACCGGCAACCGCGGCGGCAACACCACCTGCTATTTGTTGCAGCGATGCGTTAATGCTCATGAACGCGCCACGGTCGGCCATATCGGGAACGGCGCTGGTGAGTGCCGATGATGGTATCATGCGGCTCATGATGCCCATCATCATTAAAATATTTAATATCATCACCAATATTAATGGTGTTACCCCCAGGTTGGTATATACCACGCACATCAGCATCATCCATACAGATGCGGTTGCAAATATTTTAAACTTATCTATCTTATCGCTTAGCTTACCTATAAGGGGCATGATGATTAGTGAACTTACGCCCGATACCATAAACAGTAAAGGCAGCTGCTGGTTGGTTAGCCCAAGGTTGTTAACGGCAAAGGCGCTGCCGAAGGGCATCATCATAAAACCACCAATTGATAACAGTGCAGTTGCTGCAAAACCTACCCGGTAATTGGCTTTGCCAACGGTATGCAGCAGGTGTTTGTAGGCCGATCTATCTGTTTGTACCGATAGATGTTTTACGATAGGCTGCAGTTTGACGGCTATTAGCGTGGCAATACAGATGCTTAGTGCAGCTACCATCCAAAATGGTGCTTCCCAACTCCAGGCGTTGGCTAAATAAAGGCCTATAGGTACGCCTAAAACCTGGCTGCCGCCAAAGCCCATTTGTATAAAACCCATAACGCGTCCGCGTTGTTGTAGTGAAAACAAGTCGGTAACTATGGCCATTGATATGGAGCCGATTACCCCGCCAAACAGCCCGGTAATAATACGAGCCGCCACCAGCACCACGTATGACTGGGCCATGCCGCAAAAAATGGTACCGGCAATAAAGCCGATATAGAAAAACAGCAATAACTTTTTACGGTCGAACTTATCGGCGAAGCCGGCGGTTAGTAAACCGGAAATTCCAGCACTAAAGGCATAGGCCGATACGGCAATGCCAAAAGCTGAAGGTTTTAGGTTAAGCGATTTCATGAGCATATCGCCAAGCGGCGACATCACCATAAAATCGAGTATCACGGTAAACTGGGTGATAGCCAGTAAAAATATTACCAATTTTTGGTAGCCTGTAAAGGCTAAGGATTGTTGATTGTTCATCGTTTTTGGTCAGGTTAATTCGCAGCATTGATAGCCGCGAAGGGTTATTATTTCAATTATTTGCATGTGCGATAGTGTTGCTGATACTACCCGCAGCACGCAGTCGCTGTCGTCCATATCAATGTTCCAGCATTTTATATCGGGGTTGCCGTCAAACAAGCCATGTAAAAATTGCTTTTCGCTATCGCTGTTAATGTTGGTTTTAAATAACAGTATGTGTTTAAAATCTTCTGTAGTATCCATACGCTTATTTTTTTAGGGCTTTTATCACCAGGTCGAAGGTTTTCCAGAGTATCTCGTCGGTTAGTTTAAAGGGCATACCGCTCAGACTTTTGCCTTCTTTATCAAAACGGATCAGGTTATAAAAAGGGGCAAACGCTATCGACCAGTATATTTCAAAAGGCATCGCGTCTATCTCGCCGCGCTCAATGATGTTTTGCATAAAGCTACCCATTATCGCCTTAAAGTCGGCCATGTAACCCGACAGGAATTGTTCCTGGTAGCTGGAACTACGCAGCTGATCAAAAAATAAATTGATACCTGGCTTTTCTGCCGCGTAGCGGTAACGGTTTTCCCATTGCCTGCGCAGGCCCTGCTCAAAAGTCATCCCGGGATCAAAATCTTTTACAATTGTCTCTTCCATTGACCGTAATTCTTCCACGGCAATGTTAATAATCAGATCGTCACGGTCTTTATAGTATATGTAAAGCGTGGCCACCGAAATTTGACAGGCCCTGGCCAGCTTATTCATGCTAAATCCTTCCAGCCCATCTTTTATTATTAATTCGATAGCTTTCTGTTTTACTAACTGTACCTTGTCTGTATCTCTTAATCTCATGATAAAACAAAGATAAATAAATATTCATTCATTTATAAAGAATGTTTATTTATGAGATTGTGATGGCAGTTGTGGTGGAGTGTGTAGGAAAATTTATGTGAAATGGGGGCGGGGTTCTCTTCGGAATTTTACAGTCTAGCTGAGATGTTGGGGGAGCTTACACGAACTTCGATTGAACGCTGGTCACGACTCACCCCGGCTACGCTACGCTGGCCGACCCTCTCTTCGGCTGAAGCCGCAAAGAGGGTGAAACTCCTTTTGCTTTCCTTTTTTAGCCCCTCTATGCAATGCAGTCGGAGAGAGGGGAAGACGCCCCGATGTATCGGGGGCGTCGGGTGAGTCGACTCGCCGGCATACGAGGGCGCAATTACTTCTTCGGGCTATCGTAATAATAAATGGGCGAGAATACTCCTTCGCTGGTAGTATAGTATCCTTTGCCGTCGGGGGTAAAGCCTATGGCTTCACCTTGTTTTTCAACGGTGTAAGGCAACTCCTTGGGTTTCCTGGCCATGGCGTCCCACACATGCTCATTGGGCTGGCGTTGCCAATAGTAAACCTTTTCGTAGCTTTTTAACAGAATTTGCTGGCCGTCTTTGGAAATATCCCCAGCCGTGATCCATTTAAAAGGTCTGAAACCGGGGAAGAACAGTTTGGTGTGCCTGGTTAGGGTAAGCGTATCATTGGCTTTATAATTCAATGGCGCTGTATAAACTGCTACCGTGTCGCTACGTTTGGTTACAATGTATAAAAGCTTTTCAATCGGGTCAATCATTAAAGTTTCAGCATCTTTCGGGCCATCCGGATACTTCAAATTAACAGCCACAGGCACGGCATGTGTCGTGGTGTCCTGTGCCCATAACGTGTTTTCCAAAAAGCGGTAAATGGTAATCGTCTTCCGGTCCTGCGCGTTATCGCCGATGTCGCCAAGATAAACATAGCTTTTGCCTTTTTGTGGCCCGGGGCCAACAGCAATATCCTCACAATCCTGAACACCTAAATGTATATTTTTATCGCCTCTAAAATAAATGGTGGCTTTTAATTTGCCCTCGGGGTTTATCGAAAAAAAACGGCTGGTATCGCCGCTATCATTGTGCACATAGTATATATCGGGGTTGATAGATGATGCCGCTATTCCAGATGTTTCGTCCATTAGTTTGCTGCTTAGCGTACCGCTTATCGGTTTTTTATCCAACAAACGGTGTTTGGCATAGGCGCCTAAAAACAGCAGCATTACAAAAGGTATCAGGATCTGTAATTTCTTTCTTCGGCTCATGTTACTGTTGCAAATAATAACGCAAATAAATCATATTAGTATGAAGTTTTCATTATTTAAATGCAATTTTTAATAATGTGTGCAAAAATGAGGCCAAAACTTGTAAACTTTGGTGCCGAGATGCAATTTCTGACGAAATGGGCTTTGCTCCTTAATTTAGGCTTGTTTACGCCTTTGTGGATGGTCAAACTTTTGAAACGGGAGCTTTATTACATTTAAAAATCTACCGTTCAGGTTTTCGTCCATATGGGTGTCAATACCAAAAACAATATCTTTCCTGTCCACGTTGGCATAGGTTCCAAACAGCCTGTCCCAAATGCTTAGCACATCACCATAGTTACGGTCGGTGTAAGGCAGCTGGTAGTGGTGGTGTACATGGTGCAGGTTGGGGGTAATAAATAGCAGGCCAATAATTTTGTTGAGCTTTGAAGGTAACTGGAACTCAGTATGGGCAACAATGTTTGAAAACGACTGAAAGGTTTGCCTTAATATTAAAACGCCAATAGCCGGGCCGCACATAAATACCCAAAGCATTAAAAAGCAGGTGCGGATACATGTTTCGCAGGGATGCTCCCTAATGGTGGTAGATACATCTACCTTAAGATCGCTATGGTGCACCAGGTGAAATTTCCATAGGGGCTCTATCTTGTGCATGGTAACGTGGTACACATATTCGCAAAAATCCATCATCATAAACATCACGATGTAATATACCCAGGGATTGGTGTGAAAAGGGATGAAATTGATAAGCCCCCAATGGTGGGCGGTGGCCCAACCAGATATTAAAACTACAAAGGTGGTTAATAACAGTTGGATAGGCAGGGCGGTAAATATAAACAAGGTATTAACCGAGGTATGTTTCCATTTGATCTTTATTCCGTCAAAAGAGGCCAGCATTTCGGCAAACCACAGGCCCGTAATTACACCGGCGTATAAAAGTACTTGTGTAAGGTCTTCGTGCTGAGAAAAAAATGAGCTCAGTTTGTGCATAGTCAAATTAAAATAGAGACTTAAAGATAATAACTTTGTTACAATTACCTTAATCCTATGTTAATTCTTCATTAAATATTCATTTTTCTGTCAAAAAAAATGAGCATAATTCTGATTGTTTTTAACTCGTAAGCTATTAGCTTCCAGTGGAGTGTGTAAAAACAAGAAAGGGCATTGTAAAATGCCCTTTCTTGTTTTAGTGTTCTTTTATCATTTCCATTTCCACATCGGGTTTGGATACATCGGTGAGTGCAACCCGGCCGCGGTCCTTACGCAATATGCGGTTAAAAAGTGAAATTTCGCGATCAAAAAGGAACCGGAAAAATAGTTTTGTCCATGAGGTATGATAGTACAACGTATCATAAAATTCAGGGGCGGTTTTCTTGATCTCGGGTAATTTATTCCAGGGGATAGAAGGAAAATCGTGGTGTTCATTATGGAAGCCAACATTGAAGGCCACCGCATTAAAATTACCATAGTAGCTGTAAGTTTCCTGCTCAACACTGTGTGTTAGGTAGTGCTCTTGTATCCAGCGTGCACCAAGCGGGTGCAGACCTACCGAAAACGAGAAGCTAAGCAGTAAAAACGCTACCGAATGCCAGCCCATAAAATAAGCTATAGCAGTTGTAAAAATAACCTGCAATAAAAAGTTGGTAATTATCCAGCCATCAATAGGATGTATCTCTCTTAACCGCGATAAACGGAAAAGCTGGAAAACCGGGAAAAACAGTAACCAAAGCGCTTTGCCAAAAAATGAATTGCTGATGAGTTTTGCTTCCCATTTGTTGGGCAAATCGGCATCCAGTTCATGCACACCCTGAAAAGAGTGGTGTTTAATATGGTATTTTTCGAACGAGATTGCGCTTGGCAATATTTGCGGCAAATTGGCAAACATAGATGCCCAGCGGTTGGCGTTGCGGTTTTTAAACAGCAGTTGGTGGGTGCACTCGTGAATCATCACAAACAATGCATGGTCGGCAAAGGCGCCTAACAGGTAGGCCGCACCAAATACCCACCACCATGATTGATCGCGCAGAAACCAGGCTAAAACTACCTGGAACGCTACCAAACCAACAATAGCAAATATGGTATTGGGATTTTTACCTATCAGCTTGCGCAATTGCGGAAACTGCTTTAAAATTTTTTTTGTACGGATACGATGTGGTTCAGACTCGGAAGAATAAACAAAATCAGTTCTTTTAATCATATAATATGTAAACGTTAAATATAGGAATAACGTTTTAAAAATATCATTTTGCAGTCAAAATAAAAGTTAGATATCTAAAATTCACAAACATTTCATGATCTTTTTATATACAAAATAAGCTTACTGTAGCTTGTAAACCAGTACTTTAAATGTACCGGGCAGGGCCTTTCGTGTACCGGGTTCAAACTCGGCCACGCTTAAGTAAATTTTGTGAGTTTTAGTATCCAGTGCTAAAGTTTTAGCACGCACTGCAGTTTTTAGCGTTTGAATAACGCTGTATTCATCAGCCGATTTTTGTTTGATAATGGTGGTTGTACCATCGCCATTGGAGCAAAATATAAGCTTAGTTTCGGCATCATAAGCCACGGCATCAACGCCCGCGCCAATAGGTATGGTAGCGGTTACTTTCCCGGTATTGATATCAACAACGCTCATGCCTTTATTTTCGCGGCAAACAGTAAATACGCGCTGATTGGCGGCATCTAAAGCAAGGCCGGTAGGGCCGCCGCATGGTGCCAGCGGGTAGTTTTTAAGCACTTTAAGGGTTTTGCTGTCAATAATATTCAGACTGTTTTTATCTTCCAGGTTGTTATATATTTTGCCTTTGCCATCGGGTACCGCAAATTCGGGGCCGCCGCCCAGGGCCACTGTGCCAACCTGTTTTAAAGTTTTTGGGTCGATAACCGACGAGTTATTGCTTTCGCCGTTAAAACTAAAAATACGGTCCGAATAAGCATCATACATAATGGCATCCGGTCCCTTGGCATCGGTGAGTGGGATGGTAGTAATTGTTTTCAGGGTTTTAATATCAAATGCCACTACCGCATTGGCCCGGCCATCGGTTATAAAGCCACGGTTTAGTTTATTTACAATGGCAATACCGTGCACGCCTTTCATATTATTGATAGCTCCCACTTCTTTATCGGTAGCCAGGTCAATAACGTTTACCTGTGTGCCGTGCGATACATATAGGCGGTTGTTTACTTTATCAAGTGCCAGGTAATCGTACCCGCCATCGCCGGTTAGCGGTATGGTTTTGTCGGCCACGTAGGTTTGGGCTTTTAGGGTAAAAGGCGCTAAGCCAATTGCTGCCAGGGCAAAAATCAAAATTTGCTTTTTCATTTTATAGATTTGTTTTTTGCTATGAAATTAGACGTCGAATCTGTAGAAATATTGGTTTAACTGGTATGTACTTCCTGTGTTTCGCCGGTAGGGAAATTATAGCCTTTGCGGTAAATAATACGCATCATACTTGGTAAAACAATGAGTAATAATGGCAGGGCAGCTAAAAATCCACCTATAACAGCAATAGCTAAGGGCTGATGTAGCTGCGCTCCGGCGCCAATGCCCAGCGCCAAAGGCGTAAGCGCTATAATAGCTCCTAAAGCAGTCATTAATTTGGGTCTTAAACGGGTTGATATGGAATAAATGATAGCCTCGTCGACGCTTTTTGTACGGGCACTTTCTTTAAACTGCAAAAAGGTGAATATGGCATTTTCGCCAATGATGCCCACTATCATAATGAGGCCGGTATAACTGCCCACATTTAATGGTGTATTAGTAATAAACAATGCCAGAAAGCTTCCCGAAATTCCTAACACAGCCATTATCAAAATTAGAATGGCGATCCTGAACTCTTTAAACAAAAATAATATTACCCCAAAAACCAATAAACTTGAAGTTACCAGGATAATCAGTAATTCTTTAAACGATTGCTGTTGCTCGGCATACGCACCGCCGTATTCAACATGATAGCCTTTAGGCAGGTTTATTTTTGAACTGATGTTTTTTTGAATCGCCGGAATTACCGATCCTAAATCGCTGTTCTCCAACCTGGCGGTAATCACGCCCATTGATTGCAGATCCTGGCGGTTAATTTCGGCATCGCCGGCACTTATATTAACGGTGGCCAATTGGCTGATAGGGGTTAATTTACCATTGGCCAAAAATACGTTGAGATTTTTGATTGCGTTGATATTTAACGATCTGTTGCCCGGGTAAACCATCCGGATGGGTGATAGCTGCAGGGGCTCGTATATATTACCTACCACATTGCCGTCCAATGCGGTTTGCGCCTGGAATTGCAGTGATGCAGGAGTAATATTGTATTGCGCCAGTTTTTTATAATCGGGGATGATACTTACCGACGGGCCTGCAATTACAATACCGTCAAAAACGTCGGCAGTGCCTTTAACCGCGCTCACCTCGGCCGCTATTTGTTTGGATAGGTTTTGCAATACGTGCTGATCATCGCCAAATACCTTAATTTCAATGGGCTGGGTCGAACTCATTAAATCGCCCAGCATATCTGTAATTACCTGGCCAAAATCAACACGGAGGGCGGGCTGCGTTTTTTCAATTTCGGCCCTGATATCGCTGGTTACCTCTTCAGTGGTCTTTTCGTGTGTCTTTTTTAGCTGTATCAGGTAATCGCCGGTATTTGGCTCTGTTATAAAAAAGCCCATTTGCGTTCCGGTACGGCGCGAATATGCGGCAACGTCAGGATGTTTGGTAATGATCTTTTCAATCTCGCGCAGCATCCGGTCGGTTTCTTCCAGCGAGGTGCCCGGGGGCGAGCTATAGTCAAGCACGATACTGCCTTCATCCATATCGGGCAAAAACCCGGTTTGCAGCTTTGAAGGTACTAAAACAATTACAACGATAAAACCAATCATTACGGCAATACCTATAAACGGCTTCAGGATAAAAAACGATACCCAACCCTGTCTTTTTACTTCGTGCGTTTCTTCTTTGGCGTTGGCGGCATGGCCATGATGGTTGCGGGTTAAAAACAGGTAAATAACGGGCAGCCCTATCCAGGTTACAAAAAACGAGCAGATGAGCGTAATGATCATGGTATTGGTCATTACTTTAAAATAGGCGCCGGCTACACCGGTCATGAGCAAAAACGGGATGAAAATTACGATAGTACTGATAGACGAGCCCAGCATAGCCGGAAACAGGTAGTCGATGGCCTTTTTCAGTAGCTTGCTGGTGGGTTCGTCGGGGTGTTCTTCGTGTGTGCGGTGAATTTGTTCAACCACCACAATGGCATCGTCAATAATTAAACCTATGGCAGCGGCTATGGCGCCAAGCGTCATGATGTTAAAGGTATAGCCAATTACATACAACACAATAAGTGTAAGCCCCAGTGTAACGGGGATGGTTATGAGGATGGTGGCGCTGGCTTTTAATGACCGCAGGAAGATGATAGCAACAACAATGGCCAGTAACAGGCCTATCCAAACACTATCGGTAACGCTTTTAACCGAATCGTTCACAAAATCGGCCTGTACGTAGTAGGGTTTTATGGTTACGTCCTTTGGCAGTATTTTTTGCAGCGCAACAACTTTGGCCGCCATGTCTGTTGATAACGTTATCAGATTGGCGCCCGGTTGTTTTATTACTGCTATCAACACGCCATCGTGCCCGTTGGCATTTATCTTGGTATATTCAATGCCCTCGCTTATTTGTACCGATGCGATATCTTTAACCTGGATAACCCTTTTGCCGTTATTGCTGATCACCATGTTTTCCAGTTGATCTTTACCTGTTACGGTTGCATCGGTTACAGTGAGGTAAAGCATTTTATAATCGGACAGGTAACCTTCGGATTTGATGAAGTTGGTTTGCGCCAGCGAATTACTGATCATATCCGGCGTTAGCGCCAGGGCTGTCATCCTTTCGCGGTTAAGCACCAGCCAGTATTCTTTGGTTTTACCGCCTATTACCCTGATCTCTGATACGCCGTTAATTTGCGATAAAAACGGTTTAACCGTGAATGTTGCCAGTTGTTTTAATTCAATAGGCGATTTGTCATGGCTCTCCAGCGTGTACCCGCTCACCGGTAAAATAGAAGGGTTCATTTTTTCGACAGAGATATTTACCCCCGCCGGCAATGAGTTTTGAATTTTAGCTATCTGCGATTCTATTTGTTGCTTGCTCAGGTCAATATCTGCGCTCCAGTCCATATAGGCCGATATTTCGGCACTGCCGCGGCTGGTGGTACTGCGCACAATTTGTAAGTCGGGCACTTGCTTTATCGCATTTTCAAGTGGTTTGGTAACCGTTATCATCATTTGATTAACGGGCTGTAAGCCGGCATCGGCAATTACTTTTATTTTAGGAAAAGTGATTTCAGGAAAAAGGGATGTTTGCAGTTTGGTATAGGCAAAAATACCCCCCATCAATATTAAAGATAATACAAGCAGTAAAGGCTTACGGTAAAAAATGAAAAAATTTTCGACCTTATCAATTTTAGTTTCTGCAACTTTTGCCATTACTGTACAATTTTAACTTTAGCGGTATCGGCCAAACCGTAGTTACCGCTTATGATAATCTTATCCTGTCCCGAAAACTTAGGTGACAGGATCTCGACCCTGTCGCCGCTTTCAATGCCTTTTTTTACTGGTGTTTTAACCGCCGTATTGGTGTTGATCAATTTCATTACCCAAAACTCTGTTTGAGTTTCGTTTGATAAAATGGCCGAGCTGGGCAACGATATGGTATTTGTTTTGGCTGTTTTTACTATGCGCGCCCGTGCTACCAGGTTTTCGGGAATCTGGTTTGATGAATTTACTTTGATAATTACACCCTGTGTTTGCGATAGGGTATCAACCGCGGGCATAAATGAGGCTACGCTGCCGTTCAGCTTAGTGCCATCGGGCAGGGTAAGCAGTACATCCTGGTTGTTAGATACCGACGCCCGAAGTTCATAAGGCAACTGCATGATAAATACAAAGCTGCTCCTGTCGCTTATGATAGCCAGTTGTTCTCCATCCTGCACATAATCACCCAGCTGGTGGTTCAATTGGGTAATGTAACCATGCTCGGATGCTTTAATTTTGTTAACGCCCGAAAATTTGAAGGTAGTATCTAGTATGTTAATGCTGTTGCCGATGCTTTGCGCTTCTTTGGTTTTTATGGTGAACAGCACTTCGCCCTTATTTACATAATGCCCAATTTGAGCGTTTACTTTTTGTATATAACCTATGGCATTTGCCTTTACATAGTTTTTTTGAAGGAATGATGATGTGGCGTTCAACTCAATATAATTGGTGAGTGAACTTTGGTCAATGGTGGTAACTTTTACGGGTGTTTCGGTTACAGGTGCGGCAGCCTCGCCGGCATCGGCCTCGGGGGCGCTTCCTTTACAGGAAAAATAAACCAATGCTACTGCTGCAATGATCAATATGTTTTTTGAAAGGGAATAAGCGGTAGGATGTATTTTCATGTTATTTATTCCAGTAGTTTAGTTGGTTTACCAGCTGAAGCCTGGTTACGGTAGTTTGTGTAAGTAAGTTGGTTATGGTGTAGTAGCTATTAACGGCCAGTATCAAATCGGCAATTTTAACGTCGCCGGTTTGCATCAATTGGGTATCCACCTTAATCAGGCTTTCAGCATATTTAATTTGCTCTCTTATCTGGTTAAGGAGGTTGTCGTTTTGGTTTATTTGCTGGTTAAGCTGCGCTATTTGCTGCTGATATTGTGTTTTAAAAAAAGCTTTATTGGTAGCATGGGTTTCTTGTTGCAGCTTTAACTTTTTGTACATGAGCTTGCGTTGCCCGCCATCATAAATAGGCATGGTAATGCTGAAACCAACGCTGGTACCAAAATTTTTATAAGGCTGTGCGCCAAAATCGGTATTAAAGCCACCATCGGCAAAAATGTTGGCTTTTGGCCTGTAGCTAATGTCAATCAAATCTCGCTGGTTAAGCAACCGCAAACTATCTGATTTAAATTGCCTGAAGAATATACTTTCAGATTCAGCAGCGGTTGCCGTTTTTTGAATCACCGGCTCGGCTATTTCTACAGCACTGGTATCGGCCACACCGGCCAGGTAGCTAAGTGTTGCGTAATCATTTTTATATTGTATTTGCGCCTGCGATAACTGTAGCTGCTGTTGTTTTAAAGTAACCAAAAATGCAAGGTACTCGCTTTGCTTATAAACGTTGTTGCGGGTAAGTTTTTTTAAAAAGCCTTCTTCTTCGGTAAGCAGCTTTACCACATCGGCATTAAATTTTACCTGCTGCAGGCTACCGTAGGCGGTTATGTATTGGGCAGTAATGGTTCTGCTTAAATCCTGTGCCGACAGCACGGTTGTGTTATTAACCGAGTCGCGCTGTAGGTCTATTCCGGCCAGTTGGGCATTCAGGTTGCGCTTGCCAACAATTTGTTTGTTTACTCCCAATAACGCGCTAAAGGTTTGCACGTTGGTAATAGCACCGGCGTAACCATAACCGCCTATAACCGGAGCAAAATATCCGTTGCTGTTGGCATTTACCTGCGGCTTAAGCCCGGCGCGCAGCCTTAAGCTGTCTATTTGCGCGGCGGCAAGCTGGTTTTTTAAATCCTTAAGTAAGGGACTGTTGTTTTTTGCAAGCGCTAAATAATGATCGAGCGTATATGTTTGTGCCTTTACGGCAGTACAGATAACTGTAAATAATAGAAGGCCGAAAAACCACTTCATTAACTGATGGATAAGTTCAATTTAAACATAGCTAAAGTATAGCATAAATCTGTAAAAAATTAGGATGGCAAAATATCAAATTTAAAAAACGATGATGAAGATATGGTGAGGGTTTTGGTATTGATAATTAAGGTTAAAATCAAGACTTTGGCAAATTTGCCTGCTGATGGTAAGCCCAAGCCCGCTGCCATCGGAATGGGATGACTTATGGAAACGGGTAAATATTTTATCCTCGTCGAGCGGCTCATTTGCTCCGGTATTTTTAATGGTTAATGCTTCTGTGGTCAGGCTAATCACAATTTCGCCGCCTGCGTGATTGTGCCGCACGGCATTAATGATCAGGTTATTCAGCAAAATTTCAATAAGGTACCTGCTTCCCGAAATTTCTTTATCCTCCAACCGGGCGGTTACCGTGATCTGTTTATCCGCAAAGATATCTTCCAGTTGTAGCAGCATTTCATCAATTAATTGTTTAAGGTTGATGGTTTGCTGATCGGTAAGCAAGCGGTTTTCTATTTTCACCAACAGTAATAACGATTGATTAAGCCGGCTCAACCGGGCTACTGCGCTGTATAGGTCGTTGAGTAATTTGCTTTGCCTGTCGTTAAAGTTTTCGGATTGTATTAAGGTATCTAATTTGGAGTTGATGACTGCAATGGGGGTAAGCAACTCGTGCGATGCATTTTCGGTAAATGTTTTAAGCTCCTTATAATCATGCTTTGCCCTGATGGTCATGGCGGTTGCTGCCTGGTTTAAATCGGCAAACTCATCAATGCGGGTTTCGGTTTGGGTAATTTCTTTATTATCGGTGATGTTAAATAGCTTCATCTCCTTTAAAATAGCATGGAACGGCTGCCAAAGGCGATTTAGAATAAGCCTGTTGGCAACAAGCAATACCAGTAATAAAAATAAAATCAATCCAAAAGTAATAGTAAAAATAATCTGGATCAGGTCCTCAGTTTCTACCTTCGATTCAACGATGAGGATTTTGTAGTATTTGCCATCAACTGTAATTGAGCTGATAAGCCCCCGGCCCGATTCAACTTCGTCCTTATCTTTTTTATACAGGGTGTCAATAAATTCGCGTGTAACGGAATTAGGTGTGGCCTGGGTAAAGCTTATTTGCTGGTCTTTGGAGTCGAAAACCTGGGGGAGTTGTTTGTTGAGTTTTACGTAATCAAAAACCTCATCTTCCTCAACCTTTAAAGATTTATCGGCCTGGTCAATTAATATCCAGCTGATGGCCTGGTAGTATATAATGCCGGTTATCAGCATCACAACTATGGTGGTAATAATATTTACCCGGTTATATAAGGTAATGAGTTTCATTGCCCGGCAAATTTATAGCCCATACCATAAGCTGCCTGTATATAATCGTTGGCGCCGGCTTCTTCCAGCTTTTTGCGGATATTTTTTATGTGCGAGTAAATGAAATCGAAGTTGTCGGCTAAATCGATGCCATCGCCCCAAAGATGCTCGGCTATGGCATTTTTTGATACTACTTTGCCTTTGTTGGCAATAAAATAAATAAGCAGGGCAAACTCTTTACGGGTAAATTTAAGTGGCTTATCATGCACGCTCACCGTTTTGGCTTGCAAATCGATGCTGATTTCGTTAAAAACAAGCAGGTTACTGCCGTTATACATTTTACGCCTGATAATGGCCGATACCCTTGCCTTAAGCTCCGACAGGTGAAAGGGCTTTACCAGGTAATCATCGGCACCCAGATCTAACCCCTGCAAGCGGTCGTCAAGAGAGTTTTTGGCCGATATAATGAGCACGCCGTCGGTATGGTTATGGTCTTTTAACCGTTTTAGTATATTAATACCATTGCCACCGGGCAGGGTAATATCAAGCAAAATGCAGTCGTAGGTATACATTTCTATTTTGGAAATTGCTGCAGGGTAGGTAGCGGCGGTTTCGCAGATATTACCAGCCTCGGTAAAGTACTCTTCAATACTCTCGCGCAGGCCCTCTTCGTCTTCAATGATTAGCAGCTTCATTATGTTATACGTTGTACGTTTTAAGTTGTACGTTGCGTATTCATTATAATATGCAACTATGTAAAGGTAGTAGTCCAATTTGTATACATTTTGGATTTGACCAGATTTACTACAGCTTTAGCAAGCAAATTAGCTTAATAATTGTTGATAATTTACAAAAACGTACAACGTACAACTTTTAACGTACAACTTAATTGTTGATAATTTACAAAAACGTACAACTTAAAACCCAAAACTATGTGGTGGATTTACGCTCTACTATCGGCATTGTTTGCCGCGTTAACTGCAATTTTTGCCAAAATAGGCATTAAGGGAGTAGATACCGACCTGGCAACGGCCATTCGTACGGTGGTTATTTTGATACTGGCTTGGGCTATTGTGTTGTTTAAAGGCAGTAACCAGGGAATGAGTGGTTTAACCAAAACCAACTGGACGTTCCTAATTCTGTCGGGCTGCGCTACCGGTCTGTCATGGATTTGCTATTTCAGGGCTTTACAGTTGGGCAAGGTATCGCAGGTAGCCCCGGTTGATAAGTTAAGCGTGGCACTGGCCATTGTATTGGCAGTGGTATTTTTAGGTGAGCCCTTGACGTTGAAGAACGGGATAGGTGCCTTATTAATTATAGCGGGGACTTTGGTGCTGATATTTTGAGAAGAGAGGCAAGAGGGTAGAATCAAGAGATAAGATTGCTTTGCCTTGGCTCTTGATTCTAACCTCTTTCCTCTTTCCTACGGATTCTTACTCCCTGATTCTATTTTTAACCTTATTGTAACAATAACACAACAAATCAGAATTTATCCAATGTTTGTCTTCAAATTCGCACCCAAATGAGCGATTTCAAGATAATGAAGACCAGATATATACTACTACTTTTATTTGTACTGTTTACAATAAACGCCTGGGCACAAGCACCTGCGCCCAAAGGCAAAATAAGCGGCAAAGTTACCGATGCCGCTACAAAGCAACCGGTTGACTATGCTACCATATCTGTTTATAAACAAGGTGTAGCGGCCCCGTTTAATGGCATCAGCACCGACCCGAAAGGTAATTTTACTGTGGACCAGATTCCGCCGGGCGAATACCGGATTACCGCCGACTTTTTGGGCTACCAGCGTACTACGGTTGACCATGTAATAGTTAAGGCCGGCGCTACCACCAACGTGGGCGAGGTGTTGTTATCGCCAAATACACACCAGTTAAAAGATGTAACTATTACAGCTACTACCCCCACTGTTCAAAATAAAATTGATAAAATGGTATACAACCCCCAAAACGACCTGAGCGCACAGGGTGGTGTTGCTATAGATATCCTGAAAAAGGTGCCACAAATTACCGTTGATATTGATGGCAATGTGGAGTTGCAGGGTAATGCCAATATCCGGTTTTTAATAAATGGCAAACCATCCAGCATATTTGGCGCCAGCCTGGCCGATGCTTTGGCCAGTATTCCGGCCAGCCAAATCAAAAGTATTGAGGTGGTTACCAGTCCCGGTGCCAAGTATGATGCCGCAGGTACAGGTGGTATCATTAATATTATTTTAAAGGATAGCCGGGTTGAGGGTGTTAACGGTAGCGTTAACCTATCGGCAGGTACCCGCCGCGAAAACGGATCATTTAACCTAAACATGCGTAAAGGGAATTTTGGCGTAAACGCGTTTTTTAGCGGTAATGCGCAGATAAACAGTAACGCACCCAATACCAGCAACCGTACGTCTACAGACGGACTTGGAAACACTACTACTCTTTTTCAGCAAGGCAGTAATAATTTTAAACGTAATGGTTACCAATCGGGATTGAATTTTACCTGGAACATCAGCAAACACGACGATCTTACCGCATCTGTAGGTTTTAACCATTTTGGTAACCATGGCAATGGCTTAACCAACCAGGACGAAAATAAAGTGGACCCAAACGGGATCGAACTTTCTGATATTAAAACCCTGCGCACATCAAGCAGTAAGTTTAGCGGTACATCAACAGATGTGAGCCTGGCCTACAAAAAAACATTTGAGAAGGAAGGGCAGGAGCTTGATATATTGTATTCATCAAGCTTTGGTAACAATAGTTTTAGTTCGTCGCAACTGTTACAGAACTTACAGGCCGGAACCATACCTACCGGTATTACCAATAATAATCCGGGTAAGGATAGGGAAACCAACATCTCGGTTGATTACACACACCCGCTAAGTAAAAATTTTACCGTTGAAACAGGTGGTAAACTTGATTTTAATCACATTAACAACAATGTAGTTACCGATACTTTGTTAAATGGCGCCAATGTGCCCAACTATAACCAAACCTATGGTTTTACCTATGATCGTAAAATTTATGCTTATTATTTATCATTAACTACTTCGGTATTCAATAACTTTTTAGATATCAAGGCTGGGTTAAGAGATGAATATACGGTAACTACTGCCGACTTTAAGAACACCAATATCCCCAATTACAACATATTAGTACCATCATTGGTGTTCTCACACAAAATAAGCGAATCGCAATCAGTTAAATTAAGCTATACCCGCAGGATTGAGCGCCCTGATTACGGCGACCTGAACCCTTTTCTTAACATCAGCGATACCCACAACATCAGCACCGGCGATCCGACCTTGAAACCGGAGCGTGGCGATAACTTTGAATTGGGTTATAACAAATCGTTTGATGGCGGTGCAAACATCAATATAGCAGCGTTTTATCGCAAAAATACAGATGATTTGCAACGCTATACTACGTTTTACGATACTTTAAGAATTGATGGCAGTACTTATACCAATGTATCATTAACAAAACGGTATAACCTTGGCTCCGAGGAGCGCGAGGGTATTAACATCTACGCATCGGTACCTATTACTAAAGCATTTAACCTGCGCACCAACATGATATTTTCTGAACGTACAAGCAATAACCCGGGCAGCCCAAGTGTTAGCGGGTTTACTTACCGTTTAAATTTAAATGCACAGTACAGTTTTGGTCATGATTTAAGTGCCGAATTTTTTGGCAACTATAATTCATCGCAAAGAAGCATCCAGGGAACGCAGCCTAAATTTGTGTTTTACAACTTTGCCATGCGTAAAATGTTCATGAACAAAAAGGCAAGCATTGGCCTTACCGCTTCAAATCCGTTTGCCAAATATGTAAGCCAAAGTTCCACCACATATGGTACCGGCTTTAACCAAACCAATATCAGGTACATTCCTGTACAATCATTCGGCGTAAGCCTGAGCTATAAATTTGGCAAGCTTGAATTTAAGAAAGAAAGAGAGAAAGATGATAATGGCGGCAAGCAAGATGATATGCCTGCTGATAAGGGGAAGTAAGCTGAAAGCCTAAGGCCCAAAGCTTCTTCAAAAAAACGGCCCTTGATTTTTTTTAAAATCAAGGGCCGTTTTTTTTAGCCTTTAGCCTTTAGCCTTTAGCCTTTAGCCTTTAGCCTTTAGCCTTTAGCCTTTAGCCTTTAGCCTTTAGCCTTTAGCCTTTAGCCTTTAGCCTTTAGCCT
>Ga0307515_10007765_pt1 | contig 21111 bp, 2 predicted proteins | sample 17_EM_MG_FD_194513 | JGI IMG/M metagenome (GOLD analysis project Ga0307515, IMG submission 194513) | Populus trichocarpa ectomycorrhiza microbial communities from riparian zone in the Pacific Northwest, United States - 17_EM | ecosystem: Host-associated > Plants > Roots > Unclassified | place...
AGTTTAATAATAAATCTAACAAAATTAGTCTTCCTAGTAAAGACCTCGCATTTCTTAATTGCTACTAGCATTTATTCCTTTTATAGTCTCTTTAAGACCTATTTAACATATTCTCTATATTCTTTCTTAGTTATTAAGTAAATGATAATATTATTAAGATATACTATAACAAATTCATCTAAGTATTCTCCTAATATATTATTAATACGCTTCTAGAACGTTGCTAGTGCGTTTATAAGCCTAAATTGTATAACTAATGGTTTATATAGTCCTTCCTTTGACCTAAAGGCTGCCTTTTATTTATTGCCTTCCTTAATTCTGATTTAATGGTATGCCTATCTTAGATTTATCTTTATAAAGATTTATATATTACCTATCCTGTCCTAGATTTCGCTAATTAAGGGTAAAGGATACCTATCTTTCCTAGTGATGCTGTTTAACTGTCTATAGTTAATACACAGCCTTAGTTTGCTATTTTTCTTTAGTATAAATAGTACTGGATATCCCGCTAATAATTGCGATGGTCTAATATATCCCTTTTATAAGTTTTCTTAGATAAACTCTTTTAATGCTCTCCCTTTTTCTTTAGTAAGCTTATAGATTGGAAAGAACCTTAAACTTATTCTTGGTTCCAATTCTATCTTATAGTCCTATACTATATACTTTAATAGCTTTTTACTTTCTAGCGACTATAGTTTCTTACTATACTTATAGTATCTCTTTAGTATATAGCTTAACCCTTTCTTGGTTTCCTTATATGTCGCTCTAATTTAGTACTATACTAACTTAGCTTATTATTATATCTTATAGTGTTAAGTATCTTTAATATTAACCTAACCTATAATCTAATTTATCCTTAGATTGTATTCCTGTAACTAAGGTATTCCTAATACTGCCTTATTATTTCCTAGTGGTAATATATTAAAAGACATCTTAATTTATCTCCCTTTAATGGTTATCTAAATAGGTCCTATTTTAAGATTAATAATACCTCCTCTATAGGCTATTGGATCTCCTAAAATTGTTACTAATAGGTAAAAATATTCCTTTTTCCTATATGGTAACCCTATTCTTTTAACTGCTGCTAGCGAGATATAGTTCCTTATTACTCCACTATTTATTAATGCCTTAAACTGTTAATCTTGCCACTTAACTTATAAATTTAGGTATTATCCTTAAATTCCTTTAAGGGTTTAAGGCTTTACTACTAGTTCCCTCTGGTTTTATAGGCCTCTACTTTTCCTAACTATTAGCTGTTTAATCCTATTTATACTTAGTCTAACTTAGGCTAATACTTAGTTTGCTTTTTATCTTTAATATGCCATAGATAGGTATTTTCTAGATATTCCCACTACTGTTATCTATTTAGGCATTCTTCTGTAAGGAATCTTCCTGGCTAAAGTATTAAGTCCCCTTATTCTTAAACTTCTACTAAGTACTAACTATATATATACTTAGCGTTTTAATATTTCGCCTTATCCGTTAACTAATATATCCTTACTAGATATTTTTAATTCTTATCTTTTAGTGCTTTATATATGTTGCACGCATTATCCACGTATGCTATCTATGATAGTATATAATATACTTAGTATCTTAGGTTAACTCTTAGCTTGTCTTTATCCTTAAGTTTAAACCTTTCTTATATTAATTTAAGCGTTATAACTTCGTTTACAGGTACTAAGATTTATCTTTTACTTCTCTAGTCTTCTAATGGCTCCTTTAGATCTTTTAATATTATAATTAAGGCTCCTTTAATATAAGTTATAGCCTTTTCTATAATTGGGTGGTCTTAGACAACTTTCTTATTTAACTATATATAGAAATCTTCCTACTCATTATTATGTCGTTGTCTATACCACTTTTAGTATAATCCTTTAAGTATATACGGCTTATCCGTAAGGAAGTATCTTCTTATTACTGCGTTGTGATAGCCCTTTATATATCGTTCTTTAAACCTAGTTAGGATCCCTAAATCCTCTTCTTATTCCAGTTTAGTAAGCCACTTAGCTCTTAGTATGCCTGCTCTAGGCTTATTAGTAACCTTTTACATAGGTGCTCTGTCCCTTATATGTCCCAATATACTAGATTTCTTATCTAGTTTCTATTCTTACTATAAGGTAATTCTCGCTCTAAATTCCTCTATAGTTTCCTTTCTTTTGCGTCTTGCGAGTAGATCCTTAAAGTCATTATACTTCTTGATCTTAGTATTAACTTTTTTAATCTTTAGGCTGAACGCTATGTTCCCCTAGTAAGTCCTCTAGGTCTATATATCTGTCTCTTAGTCTAACTACTATTTATATCGCAGATTCTTTAATCTATAAAGAAGCTCCTTGCCTCTTACCTATAGGTGTCCTTATTTATACTCCGAATTCTTAGTCCCTTAGATTCTTTAATCCTAAGCTTACTTCTAACTTAAGCTTAGCTCCCGCCTTAGTTTAACTAGGCGTCTATAGTGTTCTTATCTCGTCTTAAGAATCTTAAATCTTATTTATCTTGTCTTAAGAATCTAATGCTGTGGGAAACTTTTCTCCCAAGCTTATTTGTATGTCTTTAAACTAAGCTACTACTCTACTCTATTGGTTTTCGTCCGTTATAGGTCCTTAAGCTATCCTTATTCTGTTTGCGGAATCTTAGATCTCTCTTATCTTATCTTAAGAATCTTAAGCCTTTGGCCTTTTGCCTTTATTGGGTGGTAAGCTAGTACTAGCAGTTATCTACTTGCTTAATCTTCTTTAGATATTACTCCTTCCATCTTATAAAGCGATAGATGCCGTATCTAACGGTGTTATAATGCCCGTTACTAAACCTTGCTCTATAGCGGTCTTAGTCTCTACCTCTATTATGACTTCTTTAAGGTTTATACGTTCCTAGTAAACTGCCTTTATTTCCTTATTATCTATAAATGTTTTACCTATGTTAAACTTGTCGTCTTTAATATCTAATCTGCGCGATAGTTTGTTAGTTCCTCTACACTCTGTAGATTTTAGCTCTTATGGCCAATAGCTTACGCCGTACTTAGTGTCTTTATAAATTTAGTATGCGTTGTTATAACAAAACGTAAAACTTCTAATTGAATACTCCTTTATTCCTTATAGTATACTATTATCCCTCTATATATATATATTTTCTGCTAGTTGGGTTCCCTTTATTATATAGTAACTCTAACTATCTTTATAATCCCTTACAAAATGACCCTGTTTCCTGTAATTTATATAAGCTCCGTCTCTAAACTACTGACTTTGCTATAGAGTCCGCCTAAACGTCTTCTGCTGCTAAGATCCTTGGTTTAGCCTTTGCTCCTTAGTCCTGTAATTACTAGATCCTTAACCTCTAGGTTTTTATAGTTTCTTACTCTATCTTTTATGGGCTTCTTTAGTACTACTTAGGTCTATTAGCTCTGCGCTATACTATAGTTTCTAACTTAGCTTTAGTCGTTATACGCTCTATATTTTATATAACTGTGGAACTCTATCCTAACCTCTCTTAGTCTATTCCCTTTAGTAGATCCTATTATTAATCCTAATTGCTTAATCTATTAGTTCCCTTAGGGTATCCGCATCTTTTATTAGAATAATTACGTCCTAGACTTTAGCCTTAAGTCCTTGTTTATACTGTGCTATAAGCGCCCTATTATTCTACTTAACTTATATAGCTAGCGTTTAGAACTATATTGTGTACTTAATTGCTAAGGTTCGTTATATAATGTCTTAAAGTTTTCTTTTTGCCGTAGTTACTACCTCTAGGTCTCTAAATATTTATATAAGTCGCTCTATAAATCCTTCCTAACTTAATAATATAAACCGCACCTCCTAATTAGTGGTTGTTATTCCATTTGCCTATATCTCTATAAGGTAAGGCTTAAACTACTTAAGTGCCCTTCCTAATAGGAATAGTCCCATATAGGCTATCCGATCCATAAGTGTTGCCAACTTTACTCCTTTTTGCGCAACCTTAAAATGCATTTACGTAAGAAACCCTTTAAGCTTTAATCTCTCTCCTAAAAATCTCTCGATTAATAGTAACTTAACCTTTACTGCTCCTATCCTATTAACCCTTTATTTAAGTGCCGCATTGTTTTCTATTAACTAGTTGACTATCTCTTATAGTTATCCGACTGTTATAGGTTGCTATAAGTTAGTATTTGCCATACTAGTATTACCTCCTGACCTTAGAGTAGTTGCCGCCGTTAATAGCGTCGTGGTGGCTGCTTTTGGTGGCATATTGTTTAACTTTCTATATTTAATACCGTAACTAGGTAGTAATTGTGTAACGGAACCTTATAGCAAGAACTATAATAGGCTCGTTATTAGGCTAGGTATATAGGTGATATAAATTAAAGTTAATAATGTAATAATAACTGGTGGAGTGGTTGCCTAATAGATTAACTCTAATTGTATTCTAAGAATTACTATAAGGAAAGAACTATCTAGAGTAGGGACTATAGTCCTTTAAATATACAACCGTACTCCTAGGAAACCCTCCTTATATATAAGGTATGTGTGCTCTGTCTACTCTGTTGCGGATTATATAGATTATACAGATTATACAGATTATATCACGTGACTCGGTTACTATTCCTCGTTATATAGTTCTACTGGATCTATCCTAAACCGTACTTGTATTAACCAACTAGCTTCTTCTAACTCTTCTCTAAGTAGTTATAACATTGTACTTAAAGCGTCCGTAATAGGAATCCTATGTTTTAAGGATGTTACCTTTTATATAGACTTTAATATAAATCTAGTATTGTTCTATTTACTTTAAAAATAAGGGTACTACTAGGATAATAAAGGAGAGAACAATCTTCTAGTTTAAAAGGATAACTCAGTCTTATATTAAATGGAAGAACGTTATAAATAATAAACTATTAAATACGTCCAACTAGAAAGTCTATTAGCGTTTAATATAAGCTAACTACTACGCTAACGGAAGCGCAGAGTATTATTAAGAGACGCTTGTCTAGATTTAAAAGGAGATATATATTTATAGTATTTGTGTTTAGGTTATCTAGGACCTATAAGCCTTTATTATTTAGGTCTTAACGCCTTAGAAGTTAAACTTTGAGGCCTAAAGACGACGGAATATTAATATTGCAGTCTCGCTAAAATTAAGCGTTAGGTTTTAAGAAGGTTCTTAAAATAGAATATTAATAAACCTTATCTTAACCTTTATATTAACTAAACTAACCTTAAGAAAGCGTATACTGGATTTGTATAAGTTATATTTATCTATAACACCTTCTTAAAAAGAACCTTTCTATATTTTATAATAACGTATAGTAAAGAGAAGGAGACACTATAAGTGCTTAAAGATTTCACCTAATAGATTCGTCTAAGGTATAACCTTAAAATTAATACTATTAGATTAGATAACGAGCTAGGGAGAAAAAGAACCCTTAAATGGCTATAGACTTAAGGAATTATATTTAAGCCTTTGGCGCTATATACTTAAGCTTAAAACGGTACCGCTAAACGCTTAGGGGGTGTAATTATTAAGAGATTATAAGTAATAAGAATTACTGCTAATCTACTACACGACCTATGGAATAAGATAGTTAACTATATAGTATACCTTTAAGATTAAACGCCACTAAAAAGTAATAGTTGGAAATTGCTATATAAGAAGTTCTATACCTTCCTAGCTAATAGGTTAAGAAAGCCGCAACTAGCGCACTTAAAAGCCTATAGCTATAGGGCGTATGCGATAATATCGGACGCCTAGCTAAAGAAGAAAAGGCTAAGTAAGCTAGATCCGCGAGCCCATATTGGCTACTTTATTAGCTATAACTTTACTAATATCTATAGGATCTAGATCCTATATAAAGGTATTGTTATCTCTACTAGAGACGTTATCTTTAATAAGAAGATGTTCTTTAACGGCAAGTAAACGGACATCTTAAAGGACCTATACGCTGAGTTAGATACGCTGATTAAGAAGATTTAACTTCTTAATACCTTAACTAAAAATAAGGTCCTTCTAAAAGACGATAAAGAAATATTTAAACCGTTAATTTAAGAGGAAGACAACGATAATATTAATAAGCCAGTTTAAACCTTTAATAAGTTAGCAGATCTTAAGCTTATAAGAGCTCTTAAAGATACGTACTATATACCACCTCTAATAGAAGAAGATAAAGAATCTCTATATACCTTTTACGTTAAGTATTCTATAAAGTTAGATGTATAAGGTACTAATTAAGACGTCGCTTATTAAGTAGGAGATGCGTTTAATACTTAGGGGGTGTCTAATAACTTAGTTAAAGACTTGTTTAAGGAAGCCAGCGATAATAGGTTTAAAGACTTTATTACTAAAAGGATTACATTAGCCTATTACGGCGCCTTCTTAGCAGGAAGGAAGTTTAACCTTAATAGTTAACTTAATAATAGTAAGCTAAAATTAGGCAGAATACGCGATATTAAATTATATAGGAAGAACCTACCTTTGCTACCCTAGTTAATCTAGGACCTTAATATATATCCTCTTTAAGATTAGTTCTAAGAGGCTTAATAAGCCTATCTTTAATCTCATTATTAAATAAGGTTGTTTTAAGAAATAGATAAGAAGTATGTAAAGGGACAGCAGGTCCTTAGCTTAATGTAGGTATTTGTTTATAAGACGGATAAGTACAGATTTCTCTAGAAATGTAAGGCACGCTTAGTAGTCTATAGAAATTAATAAGCCCTAGGAGACCTACCTATAAGAGCTACTATATTAGCTAGTACGACCTTTTAAACCCTTATAGCGATTACTATAAAATTTAACCTAGAGATAATACAGATAAATATAGTTAATGCGTTTATCTATTGCGATCTCGACGAGGTCGTCTATATAAAGCTACTACTAGGGTTTAATAAAGGAAAGATAGATAAAGTAATACGCTTAAGAAAAGCCCTATACGGACTATAACGATTACCACTATTATAGTAGAAGAATCTTATAAGCTTATTAAATAAATTAGGTTTTAAAGAAGTACCCTAGGAGCTATGTATTATGCTAAAAGGTAAAATAGTCGTCTTCTTTTACGTTAATAATATTATCTTCTGCTACTAAAAGATAGATAAGAAGAAAGCTTAAGAAGCAATTAAGGAGCTAAGCAAGGAATACTAGATAAGTACCCTTAGTAAGCTAAAATAGTTCCTAGGAATTTATGTGCTATATAATTATAGCTAGAGGCTTCTATAACTATCCTAAGAAGCCTATATTAAGAAGATAGCTAACTAGTATAAGATAGATCTTAGAGGGCGTCTTTTAGACACTCCTATAGCAGAATTAAAACTCCTCCCTATTAATTACCGTATAATCCGTCTAACGCGTTTATCCCCTAATATAGACCTATTAGTCTATCCTATATCCCTACTAGCTTCTACAATACTATATTAGAGAAAACTAGGTTTAGTACTCTATATAGCCACTATAACGCGTCCGGATATTACCTTTATAGTATTATAGCTAGTAAGGTTTAATTAGGACCTAAGCTAAGAGTACTATTAAGCGGTAGATAGAGTTATCTAATACCTATATAGTACGAGAAGTAGAGTAATCTACTATAGAGGAGATAAGGAAGGAATAAACAGTAGAGGGAAAGATAAAGGAATACGTAACTAAGGATAAGATAACGGAGACGGTAGAAGTAAAGCGTAATTATTTATCTATACTAGCGACACATTATTTATAGACAACTTTGTTAATAGAAAGAGCTTATAAGGATATATTATAAAGCTATTTAGAGGACTAATCGCCTAGAGAGCAAATAAGCAGGGTACTATTACGACGTTAAGTACAGAAGCTAAGTTATTAGCCCTATTATAGACAGTAAAAAAAGCTATCTTTATTAGTAGGCTATTTAAAGTAATAACGTTATACCTAAATAAGCCCTTAATTATTAACTGTAATAATATCTAGACACTTTAACTAATTATAAAAGATACGGTAAAGCTAATTACGAAGCTCCGATATGTTAATATCTATTAATACTAGTTATATTAAGAATACGTAATAAGACGAGTGCTATTACAATAGAAAGCGATAAAGGAGATAATCGCCGATGGACTTACGAAGGCCCTACCCAAGTAGAGGTTTAAGAGCTTCGTTAATATAATTAGAATGGTAGATATTAAGGAGCGGCTAAATAAGGAGAAGTAACTGGAGGACCTAAGGGAGAAGGTTAGGGCGAGAAGGAAGGATTTAGATAAGATTACGGTTTAATTAACATATAGACGGACACGAGAAGATAGCTAGCTTCGTCCTCAACCAGGTTAAAGCTAAGGGGGTATATTAGATAATCTGTATTCTCGGTGGCGTAGGATATACACTAGTTATGTGTACGGGTTACGTGTATTATAAATATCTTTGTCTAAGCCTAGGGGCCCTAGGTTAAGTAATAATTAAAACACAATTAAGATTATTAATTAATTAACCCATTTTATTAATAAATAGCTCTATATAAACTATCTAATAAATCTGGCCGTTGTAACAGTTTATTAGTAGGGTTATTTTCCCCTAGCTTATATTTAATCTTAAAATTAAATTATATAGGCTCCGCTACCTATCTAGCTTATTAAGGCATAAGCTCCTTTATAGTTATAAAGTAGCGTAGATTATAGTAATCTAAGAGTATATAAGTGGTATAGCTCGCGTGCTTAAGGTAGTATCGCCACTATTTAAAGTAGTTAACTATAGCTAGTAGTTCCTTATCGTAGGTATAATACCTAACTTTAGGTCCCTAGAATTTTCTATTATAAAATGCTATTAGTCTCTAATAGAGCTAGGTAGCGTCTAAATACCTATTAGGTTATAGTAGGATACTAATAAAAGCAAAATTCAATATATTAGTAATTATCATTAATAGCTAATTTAGGTTAAAATGCCGTAGCAATAAAGCTTCTATAAAATTTATATAAAGTTCCTAAAAGGCCTCCTAAACCTTTTTGGGCCATAACTATAGCTTATACTATTTAGTTAGTCCCTTTTTAGTTTTCTTCCTTACCGCCTTTAAGCTTTTTACTCCTTAGGTTAGGTCTTAAAAGGCTTCCGCAATATAGTTAAATAGGTATTAGGTAATGTCTAAGTAGTTATAAATAAAGCGCCTATAAAAATTAGTAAAGCCTAGGAATACTTAAATATCCTAATAGCTCTCTAGCTTTGGCCACTCCTAGATTATTTACACCTATACTAGGTCTATAACTATACCTATAGGCGTTATAATATAACCTAGGAACTTAACCTACTTAGTATTAAAGATATACTTTAACGCCTTAACGTAGAGGCCCTAATTATCTAAACGTTCTAGCACTTTACGGACGTGTTACTTGTATTAATCCTTATCTTTTAAGTAGATTAAGATATTATCTAAATAGATAACGTATATACGGTTAACTAGTCCCCCTAAGGCTCTATAAATATACAATTAAAATATCGCAGGCGCATTAGCTAGCCTAAAAGGCATCACTAGATACTTAAAGTAGCTATATTAGGTCTTAAAAGCGGTCTTTTACTTATCCCCTTCTTTAATACGGAGCTTATAGTAGGCGTCTTATAGATCTAGCTTTATAAAGATTTTCGCCCTAGATAGTTAATTTAGCATTTTACTAACTAGTAGTAGTAAGTAACGGTTCTTAATTATAATCTTATTAAAACCGCGGTAGTTTACGCATAGCCTTATAGTTTTATCTAGTTTTAGGATAAAAAGGATTAGTACGCCTGCCGGCGACTTACTAGGCTAAATCTACCCCTTTTTTAGTAACCTATTAAGGTACTCCTATAGGATCTTAAGCTCTTTACGCGAGAGGTTATAGATAGGAAGGTTTAGTAGTTATTTACCTTTTTTTAAATTAATTATATAATCGTACTCTAAGTTCTACGGTAGGACTTTAGCTCTCTTACCCAAAAATACCCTTAATAAGTCCCTTAGGCCTACTAGAATATTTAACAAATTAGGGTCGCGTTTGTTCTCTATATTATTATTAGGTAGATTTTAAAGCTCCCTTAGGATGCTTGCGGGCAGCATTATGCGCTATAGTAGTTACTTATATATAGTTACCACTATACATTACACCGTTTATACGGTAGCCAATTAAGGGTAAAAAAATCCTTAACGCAGCGCTTAAGATATTATAGTATACTCTCTGCATATTGCTTAAGCCAGAGTAACCTATAACGGCTAAAGCATCCCATAAGATCTCTAAAATCGCTGCCTTTCTATAATATCTCCGTAACCTATCCAGTAGTTCCCTATAGGGTCTCTATTATAAAGAGGTTATTATCTATACTAGGCTTTATACCTATCTTGCTATTAAATAGGGGTTAGATCTAATACTTCTTTAGGTATAAAGTGTACACTATTTTACCTAAGGCTATATTCTTTAGGATATCCTTTAGGCTTATTAGTAATATACACCCTTTTAAATATTTATTGTTCCACTATTTAAAAGCTCCTATCTTAAAGCATATTTTAGAATCTACTTCCGTAAGCTAAAGGTATTTAAGGATAAGGTTATAACCTATAAAGTTAGCCGCCTAAAAGGGTTATAGGCCGACTACCTTAGTGCAGTTGTATATATTAGCCACTAATACTATAAGCTTATAGGCACTATATAGCTTAATCCAATACTTATCTAAAAAGCCTATAATAGGTTTTTACCACCTTTATAATAGGATAAGTTTATACTTTTTTACCAAATTATATTATATAAGATTAATTTTAGCGCCGCTATTATATAGTGCTTAGAACTGTTATATCTTACCTATAAGGAGTATTGTTTCTAGCTTAACAGTAATATAGAGAGTCTCTCCTTCTATATCTTGCCCTAGTTATAGCTAAGAGAGATCTATAACTAGGGCTTTTATTTTTTTAGATTATTAGTGCGGTTATTGCCCTATTTATTTTTCTAATAAAATCTACCTCTGGAGTTTTTTCTTAACTTCTTAAAGTATTTCTATAAAGGTGCTAGATAGGTGTTAGGTTAACCCTAGGAGTCTTTCCCGTTATTTAAGGCCCCTAACTTTAACCCTTTTAAAGTTCTCTTTAAGAACGGCTTCTTTAAAGGTTAAATCTGCCCTATATTACTACTAGAGTGCCTACACTTTTAATAACCCCATAGTTTCCTACTAGAAGAGGTCTAGTTCTTTATTATATCTTTAGCGTTTAGGACCGCTTATTTAAAATCTATATATATAGTAATCCGCAATAGGGCTCCTACGCGCTTTATTTTATTATAAATTGCTAGCTTAATTCTAGCCTAGATAAACCCAATCTTTTCCTTCTCCTAGATACTACCGTCCTTATTTTTAAAAGGCTTTAGATCTATCTATTAAGTATAAGTTTCCACAAAGTTTATAAACTGGCGGAAGTTATAGCGGTTAAGCTGTGTCCTATTCTAGAATAGCTCTATATTATTATATTATACAATATATAAATCTTAAGTCTATTTCTTTAGGAAGGTTTACAGCTGTGGCTATATAGTAATTTGCTCTTTATTAAGCTAATTAAATGCAATTTAGTTTAGTAATCGGTCTTTAATCTTACTAATAATCCAGTGTATACACTCTTTAGTATTATCTTATATTATTAGCATTTTAAAGAAGTTATCTACCTTATAAACCCAATTGTTTAACTACTAGGCGTTAGGTCTATAGCGGGGTTCTAAACTACTAAAGGCCTTAGCTAGTTAGTTTATATCCTTTTTTTATTTATAGCGTAGATAGCTCTCTAAGTCTTCTATACCTCCTTAAATAGGTACTAAGTAGCTCTTAAAAAGCCCTTAGCCTTAGCTAGGTTATAAAAGATTTTATCTAGCCTAAATTAAGCTCTACTAGATCTAAACCTGCCCCTAAAGGTTTCTAATATATTTGTTAGTGGCTCCTTCCTATATAGCTTCCGAGAGCCTTACAGCAGCTTCCTAATATCTATCTTAAAGAATATCGGTTTGGGGCTTTTAACTTTCCAACCTTAATTTTAGGGAAGCTCCGGCTATAGAGGTAGTATTAATACTAGTAACTAGTATAGATTTCCCTATAAGGCTTAAGTCTTAAGTTAGTAGTTAATTTAGATTACCTAAAGGGGTAGGCCATCTTAGCTTGTAAGCAGTCTGTGTACTACTACTATACTAATTATAGGCCGATAGTCTTCCGGAAGGGTTTTAGTTGGTTCCCTAGTTAGATATATTAGTATATTCCTCTAGCATTTCTAGCTTAGGGGAAGATCTTAAAGTTACCTCTAGCGCTTAATCTTCTAATTGGCCTAAGTAGGGCTAAAGGGGTTCTAGCTACTTTCTAGTAGTGTTATAACTATTATAAAGGGTATCTACATTTTCCTTAGCGGTAACTATAGGTATATAAAAGTCTTCGAGCTCCTAGAGCATCTAGGTATTAGGGCTTATTTAGCTATCTTACCTAGAGGGTTATATTATCGCAATCTCTTGCTATTAGAGGGACCTTCCTGCCTTTACGCGATAGCTTTCTATAAGGTATCCGTAAAGTTTCCATTTAGGTTATTGCCAGATTTTAAGGGAGAATAGTAGTTATAAATAAAAGATATAAACAAATAATCTGGTCCTTAAAGCCGACTACCTTTCTAAAAAAAGAGTAGGAAGGATTTAAATATAAGGGGATCTTATAGATAGGGGGCTATAAGGACACGATTATAGAATAGGATAGATTAGTAAGAGAGACGAATCCTTAAGAAGGTAAGGCCTTTAGGATTATAGAGACTATATACTACGGGCACATACCTTTAGTATGTAACCGGCGACTATTTAAGGGGCGTCTAGGGGTTGTCCTAAGGGCAACCTAAGGTGACCGCAATAATATCCCTTACACCTTTATAATCTTTTTAATAAGTTATAAGTTTATAGCGCCTTACCTACTTTTTATTTATATATTAAGGGGTACTCTAATTACTTCTACTAGGTAGTTCTAGCAGAGGATCTTATACTTAAGGGTATCTCTATAGGTAATAACCTAGTCCTTTACCTATAAGTTAGGGAGTATAACCTCTATATTACTACTATATAGGACCTTTACTACTACTACTTTTAGTATATATACTCTAATTAATATAAGGATCTATTTTAGCTCTACTCCTACTATCTTTAGTATTTAAGGCCTAACTATAAACCTTATATATACTACGCTAAGTAAGTACTAAGGGGGGCTAGTTAAGCACTAGCTGCGATATTGGCCTATAAGGGCTTTACTATATACGTTATTAGTATTCCCTATAATTTTATAGTATTTTTAATACGCCTAAGCCTATTCTCTACGGCGTTTTAGTTCCTATTATACCTTATCTAAAGTTCCTAAGCGATTTACCCCACCTATTAGGCTGTACGCGCTACCCTTACATATAAATATTTATCCTCTCCCTTCCCTAGATCTTCCTTAATATCTTTTAAAATATTTATAAGTTTCTGCCATTTCTAGTCGTTATCCTTTAGTTATTGTAGTTAGGTCGCCCCCTATTAGGTTTATTATAGTATCGCGTTTTTCTATATATCGACCTACCTCTAAGTCTACTATAACCCTCCTATATTATATAGGCTTTCCGGCTATACTACGTCAGGAAAAAATTTACCAGCATTTTCGCAGCATTTGGCGGCATTTGGCGGCCAAATGCGCAATCCGCGCACTGCAACGTGTAGCGTATGGTATCGACTTAGGTGCGGCATACTGCCGCATCCAATAACGCGGTGTAGCATACTGCCGCATCCAATAACGCGATGCAGCATACTGCCGCATCCAACAACGTAGTGCAGCATACTGCCGCATCCAGCAACGCGGTGCAAGCATACTGCCGCATCTAATAACGCGGTGCAGCATTCTGCCGCATCTAATAACGCGGTGCAGCATTCTGCCGCATCTAATAACGCGGTGCAGCATTCTGCCGCATCTAATAACGTGGTGCAGCATTCTGCCGCATTTAATAACGCGGTGCAGCATACTGCCGCATCTAGCAACGCGGTGCAAGCATACTGCCGCATCTAATAACGCGGTATAGTATACTGCCGTATCTAACAACGCGGTACAGCTAATTGTGCATTTACAGCCACCTAGGCAAGTAATGCCTTTATTCTATTAAGCTCTCTCTATACTTAATGCGTAATTAATATATAATACCCCCCTTACGCATTTTATATATCTTACTTATTTTAAGTAATAGATAAGCGTTGCTCTTCCCGCGCACTTAATAGTATTTACTTAGTCTACGTGGTTAGTAGTATTTACCTATTCTATATAATTAGTATACTTTACTTAGTCTACGCAGTTAGTACCCTTTACTTATTCTACATAATTAGTACCCTTTATTTATTTTACGCAGTTAGTATTCTCTACTTATTTTATATATCTAGTATATACTATATAAAGAACATATTTTAACCTAATAGTAGTATAGTATAGCCTTAATACGCCTAATAACGCCCTTTAATTAACCTACTATTTTAAGTTTAATATTTATATAAGTCCCGCCGCAATAGTAGCACTATACTATTAAACCCCTAACCGTCTTTATTCTTGCCGTTATTTTTATTATTATTTTCCCTATCTATCCTACTGCCTTCTCTACTCTTATTCTCTTTATTACCGTTATTTTCCTTATCTATTCCGCTACCTTCTTTACTTTTATTCTCTTTATTAGTAAATTCTAGTATTACTAGTCTATCTCTACTCCGTAGGCGGGCCTTTATATTCTTTAGTATAGTACTATCTATAATATTTATAACCTTAGATTTACTAGTAAAAGTATACCGTAAGATATAGTAATTAATTCCTATTTCCTGTTTATTATTACCTTAAATTTATTTAAGGCGCGCTTAAATAGCGTTAATATTATAGTTATATGGCATTAAAATCGTCTTATTAGTATACTATAAGAAGAAGACCTTATATATAGTTTTAGGGTTTATTCTTTATAACAAATACACTAAGCTACTGTTGTCCTATTATATTATCTTTATTAGCCTATATATAATAATTAAAATAGTGTAATATTATAATATAGGAAACAGTAGTAAAGTGCTATAGTATATAGCAAGTATCGCGATATAATGTTGCAATGCGATTAATATAATATTATATATTTATACTTATAATATGCGGTTATTAAGTAAACCTATTATTATATTTAGGATCTAGTTCCTCTAGATCTTTTATAATATCCTTAAACGGATTACTAATTACCTACTAAGTCTATAGCATCTTATCTTTAGTTATATTCTATATCTTATTAACTTATTATAAAAGTAGCCTATATAGCCTTTTATTACGCTTAGGTTAGTAGCTCTTTTAGGTATTCTATAGTTGCTCCCAACTATCTATAATACGCTTTAGTAAGTATAGTAAAAGGCTTTCTATAGATTTACCTATAATTATAGCGTTAGCTTTAAACTTATAAATAACTTATATTCTGCTTCTATAGTCCTTAAAAGTATATTAAATTGCTACGCATATAAGCTATATTGTATTAGCTATAATAGGTAAGAAGAGGTTAGTACTATTCTTATTAAGGGCGAGTAACCTTAGCCTAGTATTAAAGAATACGCGCTTAATATAATGTGCGATAATCGGCGCCCTAAATCTTATCTCTTTATTCTAGCCTTAGTTAGTTAGGTATAGTAAAAGGTAGAGTACTAATTAGGCTACCAAGCGTAAAGCGGTCATCCTTAAGTAGTTCCGCTACTTTCTCTACTATAGCCTTGGTATCTAGTTTAAGGCAGTTATAGCTCCTAGCAATAGTATTGCGTACTACGTTTATTATATAATACTAAAATACGCTAAGCTAGTTGTATAGCTGGAAAATTAGTTAGTATAGTGCTACTAAATTTAAGGACTACGAACCTTGCGTGCTGCTAGCCCCGGTGGCATACTTAATACTCTATTTATTAGGTTTTTATAACGGTTTATAATAGCAATCGCCTCTTTTTATATCTACTTTATTAGTGTATTTAAACCGCTTATATTTATTTCCGGCTAAAGAAAGAGATAGAGCTCTTTAGGTATAGAGCCTATTATTACTTATATAATAAGACGTGTCTAAGCGATACCGTATATTATTGTATTAACTAGGCTAAGTAGCTGCTTTATATATTGTCTAAAGTTATCCTATAGCGGTTATTTATTTAAGTAATATATACGTTTCTTTTAAGTATAGGTTTCGGATATCTTGCGGTCGCTTAGGGTTTATAGGCTTTTATCTAATAAGAACGGGACTATCCGTTAGGATAATATTATTAAAATTAACAATAATAGGTCGTACTATAGCATATTAATAATAGCCTTGCCTTTTAATAGAGATAGTTACGGTATAGAGCCTAATATTATCCCCTTTAAGATCTAGATTATTTTAGGAGCTACTACTTAACTTATAGCGTCTTCGTTTACTTTTCTACGGGATAGGTAAAAGATAAGTATATTAGTTTAGTAGAACTATTTAGCTTTTATACACACCTTACTTCCTTAAGAGATGCTAGATAGTCTGGAGTCTTATACCTAATATACTTTAAATAATAACCTAGTTAACTTTTATAATATAAATTAGGTATTTCTTACTAAGTATATAGAAAGGAGTTTTAATAAACTTATAATAATAAGTTAGGAGGGCGGCCTAACTATTTATTAGGCTTTATAATAGGGTAATTAGATTGCCTTACTATAGTATAAGGTCTTACTTTATATAATATTTTTTCTATACTATATAGAAGCCTAGTTCCTCGCGATATTTGCCTGCTCTTAAGGTAGATGGTATAGTATATAGGATATAAAGGGTAGCTAGCGCGTGGAGGGCGATACGTAGTAGTGTTATGTTTTAGTTTATTATAGTCACGGTAATCTACCCCTTTATTGCAATCCGGCGCCGCTAGTTATAACTTACCGCTATTTTAGCTAAGTTATATTTATTTACCGCCTAGTACGAGCCTATTTCCTTATATATGTATTAACTTATGCCCTATTTATTTACTTAAAATCTTTATTATATATGGTATTATATATATCCTAATTGCTATAATTATTTATAAAGAAACAGTCTATAATATTAATGTCCGTTAATATAAGTAAGATAGGCCTTGCGATATAGTTAATATTATATATCTAGAGGGCATCTAGCGTGCGTTTTGTCCTGCTGTTAGATAGCTTTATACTTTATACTCTAAGCATTCTAGTTCTTATATTAATCTTACCACCGTTATAAACTTAGAGGGTCTCTACTAACGCACCAGCGTATTTTAGGTATTTACCCTTACTATCTAATCGCCTAGTATCCTAGATTATAAGTAGCAGACAAAGCCTCCCTACTTTATTACTATAGAGGCTATTATTTGCCCGCTTATATTCTTATACTATTATAGCATTATAGCGGGGGGCTCTAATATTAGCCTATAATGGGGTATATTAAGTAAACACCTTATTAAGCTTATTAGTGTTAGTAGTATCCTTCCTAAAGCGAATATAGTATATAACGCTGTAATAGATACTTAAGGGCATCTTTAATACCTAATTGTTATTGGCCTTTAGTTGGTTAACGTCCTAGTCTATTCGCTAGATTCCGTTAATCTGCTTACGGCATTCCCTTATAAAGGGGGCTAGTTTAGATATAAGGTCGGTAATCTTTATCTAGCGCTATACCTCCTTAACTATACGCTAGATAGATATATTAATTCTCTAGTCTTAAAGTGTCTAAGTTATATAGTTGTTAAAGTTCTATATATACGAGCGATGTGCGCATATATTAACTGTAGGGCCTAGTTATATTATCTATATTGCGCTCATTAGGTCTACTGTGTCGATTATATTAGTTGACGCCTATAGCTCAAGTTTGTTCCGAAGTATAGTGTTAAGATATATAGTGTTATATTATAGCATCTGCTCTTTATAGTTGTTCTGTTTATTAGTTTTATAATAAAATACCTTCTATAGCTTATATACTTGCTTTAAATACTTTATATCTATACCTCCAATTGCTCCTAGTCGCTAAATACTCTCTAGATAGTAGGTAATAGCATATAGCTTAGGAATATTAAAGTGTAGTAGTCCTGCCTTGCTTAGTTAAAACGGAAGGAATATATCCTTTATCTTATCCATTCTATAAATAGCTACTACTAGGTACTAGATGGTTAATTCGTTATATAATATATATTAAGATAGTATAGTAAAGTCTATAAACGCCCAAATAAATAGTATAGCGCCTTTATTCTGTTTTAGTAAGGGTGCTATAGTAGGGACTAATTGTCGTAATAAAGATTTATATATCTTTTCTGTCTATTAGCCGACATTTACCTAGCTATCCCATACTATTATATTAGTAAATTGTTCCACCTATACGAAGCGGGTGGTAATAAGTGTATTAATATTCGATATCTCCTGGCCGTAACTATTTATGCGCGGGATATTAAGGCCCCGATATTTTCTGGCCTATATTTTGCTTTATATAAGCCCCTTAATCTAGTGCATAAGATATTCACTAGTGAGGCCTTTAAGTACCTAGTGTAGGAAATTAGGCGTTATTATCTTGTGGATATTAGATAGATTATAGCCCTATATAAAGTTGCGGAACGGCCGAATATAATTTAAGTTATCCTTCTTATTAGTATCGCAACCTTCCTACTATATTTATATTTGGTCTTTTATTGATTAGTATATACGGAACGGCCACAGTCACTAAATAGCAGTTGTTAGATTATACTGTTTATTCGTATATATATAATAAGTTAAATATTTACGGCCACTCTTAATACCTATAAGCGTAACCTGTTCTTTATAATCAGCTATAAATATAGCTAAAAGTGGAAAGCAGTATTAATCCTAGCTATCCGCGTATAGGAGACGTACTTCTTCTTTATTAGCTTTCTCTAACACTATAGGCATTATTAGCATAACTATACTAGTAGTAGGGTTGTCGCTAAAGCATACGTTTAAGGATAGCCGTAAGGGTCTTATATTACACCGCTAGTTGTATTATTTAGTTACCAGGTATATAAACCGGGAGGTATATAAGTAGTAATAGGGCTAGTTGATTTACGGATTATTAAATATATAGTTTAATATTTCTAATTAAAATATAGAGCGGCCATGCTTTCTTGCCGCCGGCGTGTTATATTAGTTAGGTCTTGTCGCTGGCTAATATAATTAGCACTACAGTTACGCCGAGCAGTAGCTACTCTTGCGTCTCCTACTACTAGTTTACCGTATTAAGCTTATTGTATATTCTTATTCCTGCTAATAAGTACTGCCTTACTAGCAAGAAAGTTATGTCTCCTTAGAAAGGGCCGTAACCAATAAGAAAGAATACGATCTTTAGAGCATTTCGGTAACGTACTAGCAGCTGCTAGTCCCCTACGGTTATAATTATTTTAATCTACTACGGTTAATTACTCTTAGATTACATCTATTTTAAAAGTAGTTTTACTTTAACATAATTAGCACTCTAATAAGAAAAATGGTTAGTAAATACTCCCTAAAGCCTAATATTATTAAACTACTTATTAATAGCGCGGTTAGAAGTCCTGTAGCTTACCCACTATAAGACCTATACGTATTCTGCCTTATTGCCAAACGGATAAAATAGGGGAGGTATCTTATCTAGTGCACTGCTAGTACGCTTAATACGCGGCATAATATTGTATATTGCCGCAGTATCGTCCATAGTTTGTAGATTTCCTTAGTTTCGTCCCAGAGGCTTTCCTACAACGCGGTTAGTGGCCTCTTTAAATATTTTAGTCCGAAAGACGTCTATAGATATTCCAGTTAAAGTTTGCTGATTAGTCTTAACTATTACTAGGTTATGCACCCTATTAAATGTTATAGAATTATTATTATAGTGTATATCCGCAGCCCCGTTATTTAGCTTATTAACAATATTATCGCCTAGAGCTTATATAGGTGGCTACTTATTACCTTACTCTAATTCGGCCTTATAATTAGTTATATAATGCCCTTCCGAGGTTTAATAGTATAATAGTATATCGTCATCCATATATTATATAAGTGGCCACTTATTATATTGCTTTAGCTTAGCCCTATAATAGGCTGTTTAATACTCCTCTAAGCTTTAATAGCGTAAGGGTACATTATTATTTATCTCTTTAATATTAACGCCCTTATATTTACCCTTCTTCCGTTTCTATTATCTTAGATAATATTATTTATAATAGGTTAGACCGCCTGTGCTTTTTACTTTAGTCCTATACTTTCTATATTACCGCTAAATAGAGCTTATTTGTAAATTGCCGCATTAAGCTATAATTTACTATAGTTTGGTTAGAAGGGAGCTGAAAATAATATCTATATAGAACCGTATATTCGAAGTAGTATTTATAGCTTATGCTACGTTATAAGCTAGTTAAGATAGGAGGAGTATAGTAAGAGCACGGCGATATCCGTGGATATTAACGCGCTAAATAGCGTAACCCGTTGCGTTTTATGCTAATTTACGCTAGATCGCGTTACGTTAGGCTAGGAGACTCTACTTATTACTAACGTTGTGCCGCCTCTCTATTATACTAAGTATAGGATTCTAAACACCACTATTCCCTACTTAGGATACTAGACTATTTTTTATAATAGGACGCGATATATAATAGCGGTATGCCGTAAATACGGCATAGTATAACTTTACGAGCGCCATAGACCCGCGAAAAGACATACAGCTTATTACTAGCTTAGGCATTACTGCGGAGAGACTTAATACTATTAAGCGGACTTTTAAGTAGGTTATTATTAAGGACGGCATCCTATATATTTTATTTCGCGGATAACTAAACAATTTGCTACGCGAGTAGGCGATTTAGAAAGTTATCTATTAGGTAATAGAATGCGAGAAGGCACTAGCGCTATAGGTATATAAGGCTATATAGAATATGCTAGCCCGCGTATAGTTAAATATGCGTAAGAAGATAAAGGTGCTAGGGCGGCCTGGCATTAACTATATAGTAGATACGGAAAGGGGGTATACAGCTGCCATAAACTCGTAGAGTTTATTTTAGCTTAACTATACGCAAAACTGCGGCTATAATCTTAAACGACTTATTATACTACTTTGTAAGCGGAAACTAGATAGTATAAACTTAGTCCTAAGTATAAACGTGGCCTTAAGTCTAGTATCGCTGTCTAATACGCCTT
>Ga0307515_10007767_pt1 | contig 21107 bp, 15 predicted proteins | sample 17_EM_MG_FD_194513 | JGI IMG/M metagenome (GOLD analysis project Ga0307515, IMG submission 194513) | Populus trichocarpa ectomycorrhiza microbial communities from riparian zone in the Pacific Northwest, United States - 17_EM | ecosystem: Host-associated > Plants > Roots > Unclassified | place...
TGGCCTCGCGGACCAGCCGCCAGGTCCCGCGCACGATGATCAGCGACACCAGCAGGCTCGCGGCCGGATCGAGCCACGCCCAGCCGGTCTGCCAGACCACCAGCCCCGAGACCACCACGCCCGCCGACACCGCGGCGTCGGCCACCAGGTGGAGGAACGCGCCGCGCAGGTTCATGTCGCGGTGGCGCCCGCGCGCGAACATCATCGCGGCGACGCCGTTGAACGCCACGCCGATCGCGGCCACGATCGCCACGACGCCGCCGTCGACCGCGGGCGGCGCGTCCAGCCGCTGGATCGCCTCCCACACCACGCCGCCGACCGCGAACAGCACGAGGCCGCCGTTGGCGAGCGCCGCGAGGATCGTCGTGCGGCGCAGCCCGTAGGACCGGCGCTGGGTCCGCGACCGGCGCGCCAGGACCGCGGCGCCCCACGCGGCGGCCAGGCCCAGCACGTCGCCCAGGTTGTGCGCGGCATCGGCGAGCAGCGCGGTCGAGTGCGCGAACAGGCCCGCGGCCACGCCGATCACCACGAAGCTGAGGTTCAGGAGGATGCCGACCACGAATGCCATGGTCATCCGGTCCGGCGGCGCGTGGTGGTGCCCACCCCGGCCGTGGTCGTGCCCGGCGTGGCCGTGCTCGTGCTCGTGCTCGTGCTCGTGCTCGTGCTCGTGGGGATCGGAATGGCTCATGACGGGACTCCTCGACGCGAACGCCAGCGGATACCCACATTGTGGACGAGCTGGTAGAACGCCGGCAGTGCGAGCAGTGTGAAGATCGTCGAACTGACCAGGCCGCCGACCATCACGATCGCGAGCGGGCGCTCGATCTCGGTGCCGTGCAGCCGCAGCACGAGCAGCGGCAGGAGGCCGAGGATCGCGGTGGCCGCGGTCATGAGCTTGGGCCGCACCCGGCCGATGCAGGCCTCGCGCAGCGCGGCGTCGAACGGGCGGCCCTCGGCGATCAGGCCGCGGGTCTGAGTCACCAGGACCAGGCCGTTCTGCACCGCGATCCCGAACAGGCCGATCAGCCCGACCAGCGACGACACGCTCCAGCTCTCGCCGGCCAGGATCAGCGCGACGATGCCGCCGACGAACGCGCTCGGCAAGGTCGCGAGGATCACGGCGGTCTCGGCGAGCGAGCCGAGCGCGAGGTAGAGCAGCAGGAACACGCAGAGCACGGCGAGCGCCACGGCTAGGACCAGGGCCTCTTGGGCGCGCGCCTGGCTCTCGACCTTGCCGCCGACGTCCAGGAAGTACCCGGCGGGCAGCGCGAGCCTGGCGGCGAGCTCGGCCCGCACGTCCTCGGCGGCCGAGCCGAGATCCCGGCCGGTGACGCTGGCCTCGACCGCGATCCGCCGGCTGCCGGCCTCGCGCTTGATCGTCCCCAGGCCGAACGTGGGCTCGATCTTCGCCAGCTTGCCCAGCGGGATCCGGCTGCCGTCGTGGCCGTCGACCATCATGGTCGACAGCGCGGCCGCGTCGCGCCGGAAATCGGGCGCGAGCTTGACCACGAGCTCGAACCGGCGCTGCCCGACCCAGACCTCGGACACCGCCTGACCGGCGAGCCCGATCTGGACCGCGTCGATGACGTCGCCCGGGGTGAGCCCGACGCGCGCCGCGGCGTCGCGATCGACCTGGACCGACAGCTGGGGCAGCCCGACGAGCGGCTCGGTGCGCACGTCGGCCAGGCCGTCGACCCCGCGGATCACCGCGGCGGCGGCATCGCCGAGGTCGGCGAGTTGCTGCGCGTCGGGGCCGAAGATCCGCACCGAGAGGTCGGCCGGGGTGCCGCCCAGGCCCTCGTCGATCCGCATGCCGAGCGGGGTCGTGAACAGCGCGGACACCCCGGGGACCTGCTCGACCGCCTCGCGCATCGCGCGCTCCAGCGCCTCGCCGCGCCGCGCCCGGTCGGGGGCGAGCAGCACCAGCACGTCGGACGTGGTGTGCGGCATCGGGTCCTCGGTGCGCTCGGCGCGGCCGGTCCGCCGCACCACGTCGTCGACCTCGGGGAACGTCCGCAGCACGTCCTCGACCCGGTGGTTGAGCCGGTCGACCTCGTCGAGCGAGGCCTCCGGCGGCAGGAACGTCTGCATCAGGATCGCGCCCTCGTCGAGCGGCGGCACGAAGTCCGAGCCGAGCCGCGTGGCGAGCCACAGCGCCGGCGCCGTGACCGCGAGGGTGATCACCATGACGAGCCCGGCGTGGCGCAGGGCGCGCTCGAGCACCGGGCGGTACAGCCGCTTGACCGCGCGGATCACCGCGACGTCGTCGGGGACGCCGGCCGGTCGCGGCCGGAGCACACCGGCGGCGACGACCGGGACGAGCGCCAGCGACAGCACCAGCGCCGCCATGACCGCGGCGATGACCGCGCCGGCGAGCGGCTTGTACATCCGGCCCTCGATCCCGGTCATCGCGAACAGCGGGATGAACACCGCGACGACCACCGCGGTCGCGAACGCGATCGGCCGGCCGACCTCGATCGCGGCGGCAACCGCGCTCGCGCGCCGATCGGCGCCGCGCTGCTGCGCGATGCGGTGCAGCACGTTCTCGACCATGATGATCGAGGAATCGACCAGCAGCCCGACCGCGATCGCCAGGCCGCCCAGCGTCATCGTGTTGATCCCGATGCCGGCCGCCCGCATCACCACGCCCGACAGCGCGAGCGACAGCGGCAGGGTCAGGGTGACGATCAGAGCGGCGCGCGCGTTGCCGAGCAGCGAGAACAGGACCAGGGCGACCAGCCCGGCACCGATCAGGACCGCGCGGCCGACGCCACCGAGCGACGACTCGACGAGCTGCGACTGGTCGTAGACGACCCGGAGCTCGACGCCCCGGGGCAGGCTGGCGCGCAGGTCGGCGATCGCCCGGCGGATGCCCGCGGCCACGCCGACCGTGTCGGCGCCGAACTGCTTGACGATCCGGCAGCTGACCACCTCGCCGGCGAGCCGGTGCGCGATGCCGCGCCGGACCGCGGCGGCCTCGCGCACGTCGGCGACGTCGGCGAGCATCACCGGGGTCCCGCCCTTCATCGCGACCACGGTGTTGCGGAGCTGCTCGATGCTGGTGACCCGGCCGGCGGCGCGGATCGTCCACTCCATCTGAGCCTGGGTGACGAACCCGCCGGCCGCGCTGGCGTTGGCGCCGCGCGCCGCGTGCATGACCTCGTCGAGCGAGACCCCGCGCGCGGCCATGCGATCCGGATCCATCAGGATCTGGAACTCGCGCAGGTAGCCGCCCAGCCGCTCGACCGCGGCGACGCCGGGCACCGCGAGCAGCCGGTTCTTGACCTCGTTCTCGGCGAGGTCGCGCAGGGTCATCAGGTCCGCCACGCCGGGCCCGGCCTCGATCGTGATCTCGAAGATCTCGTTGAGCCGGCCGGTGACCCCGGACACCAGCGGCGCGTCGGTCCCGGGTGGCAGCTCGACCTGGGGCAGCCGCTCCGCCACGTACTGCCGCGACCGCGGGTAGTCGGCGTCGGGCTCGAACTCGATCGTGACCTGGACGACGCCGAGCGTCGACGACGATCGGACGCGGCGCACGCTCGGCAGGCCGGACAGCGCGGTCTCCAGCGGGATCGCGACCCGCATCTCGAGCTCGTCGGCGTTCATCGCCGGGTTCTGCACGATGACGTTGAACACCGGGGCCGAGAGCTCGGGGAACACGTCGCGCGGCAGCTCGCGCAGCCACGCCGCGCCGACCACCGCGCCGGCCAGCGCGAGGACGATCGCGACGAGCGGCTTCTTGAAGCTGCTGGTGATGAAGCTGGTCAGCATGTCAATCCTCGTGCCCCGCGCCGCCGCGGGCCTTGTCGGCCTCGGCCTTGAGCAGGAACGCGCCGTCGATCACCAGCTCGTCGCCCGGCGCGAGCCCCGACAGGACCTCGACCTCGCCGGACAGGTCGCGGCCGCGGCCGATCGGCCGGGCCTCGAACGCGGCGTCGCCGTGCGGGATGAACACCGCCCAGGACGACCCGACGCGCTGGACCGATGCCGCCGGCACCACGAGCACGGGGCTACCGCCCGCGTCGCCGAGCGGGATCGACGCCGTCGCCGACATCCCGGGCCGCAGCACGCCGTCGGGGTTCGGCACGTCGAGCCGGATCGCGATGGTGCGCGACGCGGCGTCGACCTCGCGGCCGATCGCGCGGACCACCGCCTCGGTGGTCTTGCCCGGCAGCGCGGCGAAGCTCGCGGTGGCGCGGCGATCGACCTGGACCCGCACGGCGTCGCGCTCGAACACGTGCGCGACCAGCCACAGCGTCGAGAGATCGCCGATCCGGAACAGGGTCTTCGACGGGTCGGCGAGCTGGCCCAGGACCACGCTGCGCTCGATCACCGTGCCGGCGACCGACGCCTTGATCGCGAGCGAGGTGTCGCCCGCGGCGCCGCCGTACTTGCGCAGCGCCGCGTTCGCCGCCGCGTGGCCGGCCTCGGCCTCGGCGAGCGCGGCGTCGGCCTCGAGCCGGTCGCGCTCGGGGATCAGCCGGTCCGCGGCGAGCGCGCGCTTGCGCTCGGCGGTGGTGCGCGCCGCGTCGAGCCTGGCGCGTGCCGCGTCGATCGCGGCGCGGGCCTCGCCGAGCTCGGGGCTGCTCAGCTGGGCGAGCGTCTGGCCGACGGTCACGACGTCGCCCGGTCTCGCGAGCAGCTTGATCACGCGCGCGCTGACCGGCGCGGCGATCTCGGCGTACGCATCCTCGTTGACGTGCAGCTCGCCGGGCGCGGACACGGTCTCGCCGGTGGCGCGGGTCTGCGCCTTGCCGCGCGTGACCCGGAGGTCGCGCATCATGTCGGGCGCGATCTTGATCAGCTCGGGCTCGCGGTGCGGCGCGCCGCCGTGCGCGGTGTCGGCGCTGCCGTGGGCCGCGGATCCGGCGGCCGCGCGCGGGTCGGCCTCGGGCGCCGGCGACGTCCCGCGGCACCCACACATCACGGCGAGCGCCGCCGCGATCATCGTCGCCGCCGTGGTTGTTGCCGTCACGGCGCCCCCGCAGCGTGGCGAGCGGCGGCCGATGCCCGGGCGAGCGCGAGCCGGCGCTGCAGGTGCTCGCGCCGGCCGTTCAGCAGCTCCTGTCGCGCGAACAGGTACTCGGTGACCGCGATCTGGCCGGCATCGAGCGTGCGCTCGAGCAGCCGCTCGCTGTCGTCGAGCGACGGCACCACGTCGCGCTCGAAGATCGCGACCGAGCGCCGGGCCGCGGCCAGCGCCGCGAGCGCGTCGCCGATCTGCCGGCCGGCGGTGCGGAGCACCGCGTCGTGGGTGGCTTGCGCGCGGCGCGCCCTCGCCGAGGCGAGCGCGGTCTCGCCCTGCGCGCGGTTCCACACCGGCAGCGAGATCCGCAGCCCGGCGAGCACGATGCTGTCGGTGGCCTCGCGCTGGTAGCCCAGCCAGATCCCGATGCCCGGCCGGCCGAGCGCGGTGGCCTCCGCGCGCGCGGCGGTCGCGGCGTCGCGCTCGAGGTCGAGCAGCCGGACGTCGGCGCGGTCCGCGGCCGACGCCGGCGCGGCGAGGTCCGTCGCCTCGCCGAGCGTGCCGCGCAGCGCGATCGCGTCGTCGGGCGCGGCGCCGATCAGCGCGGCGAGCTTGCCGAGCGCGACGGCGCGGTCGGAGCCGGCGGCCTCGACCGCCGAGCGCGCCCGCCCGAGCGCGGCCCTCGCGAGGTTGGCGTCGAGGTCGGTGATGTCGCCGGCCTGCCGCCGGCGGTCCGCCGCGCTCGCGCCGCGCACCGCGAGCTCGGCGGCGCGCCGGGTCAGCTCGAGCTCCTGCTCGGCGTGGAGCGCGTCGTAGAACGCGAGCGAGACCTCGAGATCGAGCGCGCGCAGCTCGACCGCGAGCTCGCCGCGGGCGCGGGCGATCTCGGCGCGCGCGCGCCGGCGCCGGGGATCGCGGCGCCCGAGCTCGAGGTCCTGCTCGACGCGGACCTCGGCGTCGATCGGGCGCCCGGCGGTGAAGCGCTGGCCGACGCCGCCCTCGAGCTCGGGATTGGCGGTGAACGCGACGTCCGCCGCGATCGCGCCGGCGTCGGCCTCGGCGATCCGGCCGTGCGCGGCGATGGCGTCGGGCGCCAGGCGATGCGCGCGCGCCAGCGCCCCTGGCAGATCGATCTCGAGCGGCTCGGCCGCGGCGGCGGACGAGTGCAGTGCGAGCGCGGCGACGGTCAGCCGCGCGAACGGAAACGGACACATGGTGCACCTCGGCGGCGGAGCAGGCGCTCCGCCGGTTGTGTTGCGACGTCAAGCTCGTGAGGACGCTCGGACGGCGGCTCGCCGGGGCACGTGCAGGATCTCGCGCGGGTCCGGGGTCGGCGGAGCGCGATCGGCGCGGTCGAAGTTCAGGGCGGTCGGTTGAACCGGTGCCACCGCCGAGACCGCGACGGATGGCGCGGTGGCGATCGGCGCGCTCGGACAGTGGCAGGGGCACGAGCCGGTGTCATCCGGCGCACAGTCCTTGCAGTCGTCGCGCTCGCACTCCGCCTCGCAGGCGGCGCGCCGCATCACGTCGAAGATCCCGCCCGCCTGGAGCAGCGCCAGAACCAGCAGCAGGATCCGCGGGGACGTCACGCCGGTAAGCCATAGCACGGCGCCGCGGCTTGCCCCATGTCGTCGCGCAGGCCTACGGCTTCTTCGAGCGGCTGGTGTTGCCCTGCTCGGGATGGACCAGCGTGGTGTTGCTCGGACCGACGCCGATGATCTGCACGACGACCTCCTCGTCCTTGGCGCCGTCGTAGTGGTGCGCCTTGCCCGGGTGCAGCATGAAGCTGCCGGCCTTGAGCGGCACGGTCTTGTCCGGCTCGAAGTCGTCGCCTTCCCCGGTGTACCAGGTGCCGGACACGACGATGACGTAGCGATCCTCGGGGTGCCAGTGCGGCCGGGTCATCGTCCCCGGCGAGAACTTGGCGCGGATCACGTAGACCCCGGGCTTGGACGGGTCGCCCTGGAGGACGGCGAACTTGACGCCGTCGTAGCCCGGCCGATCGGTCCACTTGACCTCTTCCGGCGTGACCCGGACGAACCCGGCCTTGGACTTCTCGGCGCTGGCGTTCATCGTGACAAGGACCAGCGCCGCTGCCAGCGCCGTGAAAACCGTCGTGGTCACTCGCATCTCGTCCTCCTGGGAGCGTGTGCCGGCGAGTCTGCATGATCGCCGCGCCCGAGCGCAATGCCGCCGGCGGCCCGGAGCGTCAGCGCACGGTGGTGACGAAGCCGTCGACGCCGGCGCGCTTCCACGCGGCGAGCACGGCGGGCTCGCGATCGCGCGGCGCGATCGCGATCACCGCACCGCCGCCGCCCGCGCCGGTGAGCTTGGCGCCGTGCGCGCCGGACGCGCGCGCCGCGGCGCACAGCGCGTCGAGCTGTTCGGTCGAGACCCCGAGATCGGCGAGCAGATCGTGCGCGCGGTTCATCGCGGCGCCCAGGGCGGGCGGGTCGGCCGCGAGCAGCGCGGCGGTGCCGGTGTCGGTCAGCGCGCCGAGCTCGCGCAGCCGGGCGTCGTCGGGCCGGCCGGCGATGGCCTCGGCGACCCGCTCGATCATCGCCGCGGTCGACCGGGGCGCGCCGCTCGGGCCGACCAGCACGCGCAGCGCGGGCACGCCGGTCAGCGGCACCAGGCCGGTGGCGCGGCGGAACACGCCGGCGCCGCCGGCGATCGCCAGCGCGACGTCGACCCCGCTGGGCCGGCCGTGGACCAGGGTCTCGCTCGCGCCCGCGGCCCGGGTGAGCACGGCGAGCTCGACCGGGCGCTTGAGGTGGCCGAGCAGGGCGCGCGACACCGCGACCGCGAGCGCGGCCGACGAGCCCAGGCCGGCGCCGGGCGGGATCTGGGCGTCGCCGATCAGCGACAGCGGCGGGCGGCCGGCGCCGAGCGCGTCGGCGATCGCCGACAGCGAGCGCGCGACCGGGTGGTCGTCGTCGGCGGCGATCGCGATGTTCCACGGCCGGAGCTCGAGCCGGAGCGGGCGCCAGCGTGACGCCGCGATCGAGCGCGGCGGCGAGCGCGGGGTAGCCGTAGACCACGGCGTGCTCGCCGAGCAGGATGATCTTGCCGTAGCCGACGCAGGTCATGGCGCGAGGTCGTCGACGAAGGCGCGCAGCGGCGCGCCGAGGTGGCGAGGGGCGCGCGCGAGGTCGGACGCGGCGCGGCAGCCGGTGAGCAGGCAGATCGCGCGGATCGACGCGGTGACCTGCGCGATCAGCTGGGCGACCGCGGCGCTGCCGCCGGCGCGCTGGGCGCGCAGCATCGGCGCGGCCATGCCGCCGGCCCGGGCGCCGAGCGCGAGCGCGCGCGCGACGTCGTACCCGGTGCGCAGCCCACCCGACGCGATCACGTCGAGCCCGGCGCGCGCGCAGCCGACCACCGACACGGCGGTCGGGATCCCCCAGTTCCACAGCTCGGCGCCGAGGTCCGCGGCGCCCGAGCCCTCGGCGGCGCGCACCGCCTCGACCGCGACCCAGCTGGTGCCGCCCGCCCCGGACACGTCGACGGTGTGGACCCCGGCGGCGACGAGCGCGCGCGCCGCGTCGGGCGACAGCCCGCAGCCGGTCTCCTTGACGATCACCGGCACCGGCGAGGCGTCGACGATGCGGGCGATGGCGTCGCGCACGCCGCGGAAGTCGCGGTCGCCGCGGTCCTGGATCAGCTCCTGCGCCGGGTTGAGGTGGATCGCGAGCGCGTCGGCGCCGATCCGGCGGGCGAGCGCGACCACCCGCGCCGGGCCCATCGCCAGCGCCTGGACGCCGCCGACGTTGCCGAGCAGCACCACGTCGGGGGCGACGTCGCGGATCTCGTAGCTCGCGGCGAGCTCGGGGTGCTCGTCCATCGCGCGCTGCGAGCCCAGGCCGAGCGCGATGCCGGCGGCCTGCGCGGCGCGCGCCAGGTCGCGGTTGACCGCGGCGGCCTCGGCGGTGCCGCCGGTCATCCCGGTGATCACCAGCGGCGCGGCCAGCCGCTTGCCGATCAGCAGGGTCGACAGATCGATCTCGTCGAGCGCCAGCTCGGGCAGCGACTGGTGGACCAGGTGGACGTGCTCGAGCAGGGTCGACGTGGTGAACTCGGCGCGGCCCGAGGCGGCGACCTCGAGGTGGTCGGCCTTGCGTCTGGCGATCGCGGGCTCGTCCCCCACGAGATGTCTGTACCACGCCGGGCGCTGGCCCGGCAGACATGGTTCCGCGCCAGCGCCTTCACCACATCGCGGCAGGTCGTCGCTGGCGCTACGGAGTCATCGCCTGCGCGTCATCGCGGCGGGACATGTAGAGAATCATCTTCGCGCCGCCGGCGGGATCCTCGATCCGGTCTGCGACCGCGCCGGGGAGCTCCTGCCCGACCTGCTGGGCGAACACCGGAAGCAGCTTGCCCAGCTTGCCCGAGCCGTCGTCGGCGATCTCCACCCGGCAGGTCCGCGCGCGGCATTCCACGCCGCGGGCCAGCGGACGCAGCTCGGCGTCGGACGCGAGCGCCGCCTGGACCGCCGCCGAGGTGGCCGATGACCACCGGGGATCCGTGGCTTCCTTGCGGAACGTGGCCTCGACTCCGGCGATGTACGCTCGATGCTTGCGCTGCTCCTCGGCCCGCGCTTCCGGATCGGCGCGCGGATCCTTGACGGGCTCCTGCGCCGCCGGCGCGGCCGGATCGGCCCCTGGCGGTCGCTGGTCCAGGGCTCCGGGCGGGGCCAGCTCCGGCTGCGGCGCAGCGAGCTTCGACGGCTCTGGTGTGCCGGCTCGCGTCGCCGACGCGTTCGCCGCGGCGGGGACGCCCGTGGCTGTCCGCACCGAGCAGTAGACGGCGACGCACAGCCCGACGGCGAGCGCGACCATGAGTGGAAACAACGTGTGTGAGCGTTTCATCGGGCACCTCATCGTGATTCGAGGTTGATGCGACGGAGAACGGGCGCGGCGGCCGGAGACCGATCGGCCTCCGGTCACCGCGCCCGCCTCGCTACGGCTGGATCGCGGTGACTCCAAAGAGCGTCCCGCCAGCGTTGGCCGGGAGCGAACACAGCAAGCTGGCGTAGTCGAACGTCCCCGGCACCACCGGCATCGTCACGCCATGGTCCCAGGGGGCCGGGCCGGCCGACTCGGTGAAGCTCTGCGTCGACTGGATGATCCCCTGGTAGCTGTACACGGTGATCGTGCAGCTGGTCGCCGTGCCTGCGTTGTTCTGGCCGTCGACGTAGAACGTCCGAAACGGGGTCGCGGCGAGTGGTGACCGCGGCATGGCACAGATGACCAGACGCGGAGCAGCGGCGAGGTTCCGGACCCCGCTCGAGATGTAGTCGATGTCCAGCGCCTCCCTCGCGTTGAAGTTCTGGCAGAGCACGCCGCTCGTGTTGATGTTGTCCGCGCTCGCCGTGGCGGTGATGGTCGCCAGGGTACCCGCCGCGAACAGTAGTCCCAGTTTCAGTGACTTTGAAAACATGATGGTCTCCTGCAGAAAGGAACACGGCAACGACCACTCAGCATGAGTGCTCGATTGCGTCGTGATTTGATGGCTTGATTGGCCATCTGATGGCCAAGCTAACCAGCGAAGTCTCGATTCCCTGTAGTAGATGAGAGCCGAGAGCGATCGTTACAGAGAACTCGCGCTTGTTCGCGTGGCTCGATCATCGCGATGAGCGACGTTTTCGTCGCGCCGAGCTTGCGGTGGCTCGCACGGTGGCGACACACCGACCACTGGTTCTCGTGCGCTCGCGTGCTAGGTTCGGTGCACGTGATCGACGATTTCGCGCTGCTCGAGCGCTGGCAGGGGGATGATCGGCAGGCCGGGGAGCAGCTGTGCACCCGGTACTTTGCCGACGTCTACCGGTTCTTCGAGTACAAGATCGAAGACAGGGCAGACGACCTCGTCCAGCAGACCTTCATGGCCTGTCTGAAGGGTCGGACCCAGTTCCGCAGCGAGTCGAGTTTCCGGACGTACCTGTTCGCGATCGCGCGCAACGAGCTCTACATGGAGTTGCGCAAGACGCGCCGGGACCACGTCGATCTCGAGGTCTCGTCGCTCGAGGAGCTCGTGAGCTCGCCGAGCAAGCAGCTGGGGAAGCACCAGGAGCTGGCGCGGCTGCGCGCCGTGCTGCGGGAGCTTCCCGTGGACCAGCAGACGCTGCTCGAGCTGCACTACTGGCACGACCTCTCGGCGATCGAGCTGGCGGAGGTGTTCTCGACCACACCGGGGTCGATCCGGGTGAGGCTGCTGCGCGCGCGGCGTGCGCTGCGCGCGCGGCTGACCGAGGCTCCTGATCGCGCCGCGCCCGCCGATCGGCTCTGGCAATCGTTGCGCGAGCCGGACCTCGATCTGCATGACCGCGAATGACGCGGCGCCGGGATCAGCGACACCACGTCGCGTGGAACGGACGTCCCCCGGACGGCATCTACCACCAGAAATAGCAAAAGGGGTGCTCTTGTGAAGAAGGTGTTGGGGTTGGCGATTCTGTGTGTCGTCGTGGGGCTGGTGGTCGCGGTCGTCTGCTGTCATGGTTCCGGGCGGTCGGTCCCGCATGGTTCCATGCTGGCGCGGCTGCGGGCCTGTCCGCTCGACGCAAGCGGGGTCGGTCGCGTCCTGGCGGAGCCGCTGCAGGGTGATTGTCGGCCGACGGACTGCGGAACGAACGGTCCCTGGGCCGGCCAGGGGAACAAGTACCGCAGCCTTCATCTCCCTGGGCCGAAGGGAACCGGGGCAAGCAACGATCACCAGCTCCACATCGTCTCGTTCCGGACGGCGGGACCAGATCGTCGCGACCTCGCGATGGACATCGTCGACGGCGATCACCTGGTCGGAGTGGCGTCGAACCCCGCGGCCGTGCTCACCGGCCCGGACCTCGTGGATGCCGAGATCGTCCTGTCGGGTCCCAAGCCTGGATGCGAGCATAGTGCCGATCCGGTTTGCCAGACTCCGCAGTCCTATTACCTCGTCATCAAGGGATACGCCGAGAAGCCGTTCTGGACTTCGTGCGCTCCCGGCGACATCGATCCAGCCTGCGCGAAGCTGCCCACGATGACCCCGGTATACGCATTTCAGGTGACCACGGGCGATGGTGGCTGTGCGGTGCTGTGCGAGCCCGGGATCACCGACCGCGACGACGATCTGGCGGGGACCGCGGTTGTGTTCCGAGGGGATGTCTATGACGATGCCGGCAAGGGTGTAAAGATCAGAAGTATCGATGGTATGGCTCCAGCTGAGAAGCTCAATAGCAGCGAGAGCGATATATTCAATATTGCATGTTATGGCACGGCGATCTCCAAGCTGCACTTCCTTCATCACACATCGGCAGCCATGACCACGGTCTCGAGCAAGCCGAACGTCGCGGAGCGCCAGGCGATCCTGCAGCTCTTGACCGGTGACTACTGTGGAAACGGAGACCTCCATACCGTCAACGGATTGCCGCTCCGGCTGGACTACAACCATCCGCCGCACCAGCCGGCGTTCGCCAACGTCGGGTTGAACGGCGCGCAATCGATCGACGCGCTGTGGAGCGCCGATGGTACAGGCGCCGTGTGCATCGGTACGCCGCGGCTGACCGACGTGGAAGCTGCGAGGCTGCCGGGCGGGGACAGGAAGGCGATCGAGCAGAGCCTCGTGGACAAGATCACGGCGGGATGTGACCGGGCGATCCCGCGCTGCACCGCCGCCCAGCGGGCCGATGCGTTGAATCGAGTATTCGCGGGCTACGCGATCTCAGCGAACAGCTTTGCCGCGCCGTAGCGCGGCGAGCTCGCGCGACGGACTGCCCACCCGGCCGAGCCAGGCGATCGCGGCGTTCGCGATCGGCGCGAGCTCGGCCTCGGTCGCGCCCAGCGCCGCCAGGGTGAGCGCGAGCTCGACGCGCGCGCGTCCGAGCCAGCGCTGGTCGAGCGCCGAGGGATGCCGGTCCGTGATCTCCGCGAGCTGCGCGACCGCGGCGCGCAGGGTGGTGCGCGCCGCTCGCAGCTCCCCCGATCGGCGCTGCGCCTCACCGAGCTCGACCTGCAGCGCCGCGCGGTCTCGCCGCTTCCACCACGGCATCGCCGGCGTCTCCGGTGTGGCCGAGAGCAGCGCGGCGAGCTGCGGCGCCGCGGCGGCCGGTGTGCCGCGCACGAGGGCGAGGCGCGCCATGGCCAGGGCCGCATCGCCCGGAGCCACGCGGCGCGCGCGCTCCAGCGCCGCGATCGCCGCGGCATCGTCGCCGAGCTCGCGGTGCAGCCACTCGACGTCGTGCCAGCACAGGGCCGCGGTGCTCTGCAGCGCGGCGTGAAGCTCGTAGCCGCGGCACACCGGCGTCAACACGGCCAGCGCGCGACCCAGATCGTCGATGGTGATCGTGCCGCGCATCGAGCTGAGCTCGAGCGTATCCGGGTGCTCCCTGCCGAGCAGCTCGACCCGCCTGGCCTCGGCTTCGGCGAGCAGCTGGTCGCCGAGCTCGTGGTCGTCGCTGACCAGGCCGAGGTTGGCGCGGATCCCGATGAGCTCGAGCGCGCCGTCGCCGGTGACGCCCCGCGCCTTGTCGAGCGCGCGCTGGAAGTCGCGGCGCGCCGGTTCGCGCTGATCCCCGGCGAGCTCGACGTTGCCGACGTTGTTGTAGAGCAGCGCGTGCGCGAAGCGCGCCGATGGCGTGCGCTCGGCGAGCGCCTCGATCACCTCGACCCCGCCGAGCGCGTGGTCCGGATCGGTCGACGTCGCCTGGGCCCAGGCCCGCCGCGCCCAGGCTTCGATCGCGACCGGATCCAGGTGCGCGACGATCGCGACCGAGGTCGCCTCGACGAGGATCGGGATCGCGTCGGCGCGGTCGTGCTCGGTCGCGTGGAGCTGGCTCTGCGCATGGCCTTCGAGCAGGAGCGCCTCGGCGAGCACCGGCGGATAGCCCAGCGCGCGGGCTCGTGACACCTCGGCCTTCGCCGCGTCGCGAGCTTCGGTGTAGCGGCCGGCGCGGAGGTCGACGCGGGCGCGGGTGAGCCGGGTGCGGAGCTGAGCGACCGAGGCTGCGAGATCGCGCCTCGGCGGCGCCACATCGGAGGCCAGCGCCTCGCCGTCCGAGCACACCGCCGGATCCGGCAGCGACTGCGCGGCGCGCGCGAGGTCGACCAGGCTCGCGGGCTGCGCGGCGGCGACGAGCTCGCCGAGCCGGGCGTAGGCGTCGCTGGCTTGCCTCAGGCAAGCGGTGCGGCGGTCGGACAGCGTATCGGAGTCCACGCCGCTCATGCGGTCGCGGCACGCGCCGCGATGGCCGGTCACCCAGCGGTTCTCGTGGGCGGCGAGCCCGCGCTCCAGCTGGGGCGCGAGGCTCCGGCCGTACGCACCGAGGCTGGCGATGCGGGTCAGCGCCGAGGCGCGCGCGGTGGGAGACCAGGCGCTCGCGAGCCGGGCTGCGCCTGTGTCACAGCTCGCGAGCCGGTCGGCGGCGGGGTCGTCCGCGGCGTGCGGGGTGCGCTGGCCAGCGAGGAACGCAGTCGTGCCGATCGCGGCGGCCACGGCGGCGAGCGCGGCGATCCGGCGGCGGGTCCGCGCCGGGTCGCGCGCGAGCGCCCGCAGCAGCTGGGTCATCGATGTGAACCGCGCGGCCGGGTCGCTGGCGCGGCCGCGCTCGAGAACGGCGGTGATCCTGCGGGACGCCGGCTCGCCGGTGACGGTCGCCAGCGCGTCCGAGAGGGCGACGCAGAAGCTGTACTGGTCGGCGGCCGCGGTCACCGCAGCGCCGGCCGCGATCTCGGGAGCCATGAACCGCGGCGTGCCGGCGGCCGGTCGCAGTCGAGCGTCGAGCGCCGGGTCCTCGGCCTCGCAAGCCAGGCCGAAGTCGACGACCCGCACCCGGCCGTCCGCGCCGACGATCGCGTTGTCGGGCTTGAAGTCGCGATGCACGAGGCCGGCGGCGTGTGCGGCGGCGAGCGCGGCGCCGGCTTGCTGGTAGACCTCGAGGATGGCGCGCCGGCGCCGGCCGTCGATCCAGCGGCGGAGCGTCTTGCCGCGGACGAGCTCCATCACGAGGTAGACGTGGTCGCCGTCGATGCCGACGTCGTAGATCGGCACGACGTTGGGATGAGACAGCCTGGCCAGCGCCTTGGCCTCGGCGAGCGCCGCCGCGCGTCCCGTGGTGGGCACGGCGACGAGCTTGAGCGCGACGCCGCGATCGAGGTCGGGGTCATACGCCGCGTGGACCACACCCATCGCGCCGGCGCCCAGTCGCTCGAGGACGCGAAATCGACCGATGCGCGCGACGGCGCTGTGGTCGCCGAACATCGCGCCGAGGACGCGCGCACGCGCGAGCCCGAGGCCCGCCGGGTCGGCCGGACGCAGGGCTTGCATCGGAACGCAGGCGGAGCCGTCGAGCGCGGCGCTCTCGGTGAGGTCCGCGAGCTCGGGCTCGTGCCGGTCATTGTTCGAAGCCGAAGTCATCGCCCTGCCACGCCCTCGATCCATCCGGCGCCGATCGCCTGCTGCACTCTACCGCCGATCGACCGCCGATCGACCGCGGAAATTTCCTTCGCGGCATCATTGGCCTCGCCCCGGAGGAGCTTTCCCCGGTGCGGGCCAAGGACCGGGCTGCGAGACGCGTCTATGCTGGGATGATGAAAGCCGCCGCCGCTGCGCTGATCACACTCGCGCTCGCCGCCGCCCCGCGGACCGCCGCCGCGTTCTGCGGGTTCTACGTCGCGGGCGGCGATCACAAGATGTTCAACGACGCGACCCAGGTGGTGCTGATGCGCGACGGCACGCGCACCGTGCTGTCGATGCAGAACAACTACAAGGGCCCGCCCGAGGCGTTCGCCATGGTCGTGCCGGTCCCTGTGGTGCTGCACGAGGGCGACGTCAAGACGCTGCCCCGCGAGGTGTTCGAGCGGGTCGAGCGCATGGGCGCGCCGCGGCTGGTCGAGTACTGGGAGCAGGATCCCTGCATGCCCGACCCCCGCGCCGCGGACGGCGCGCCTGTGCCGATGGCGATGCCAGCGCCGCCAGCCATGGCGATGCGGGAGTCCAGCCTGGGCGTCACGATCGAGGCCCAGTTCACCGTCGGCGAGTACCAGGTGGTGATCCTGTCGGCGAAGGACTCGACCGGGCTCGAGACCTGGCTGACCCGCGAGAAGTACCGCATTCCCGACGGCGCCGAGCCGCTGCTCCGGCCCTACGTCGAGAGCGGCTCGAAGTTCTTCGTCGCCAGGGTCGATCCGGCGAAGGTGACGTTCGACGGCGACGGCCGCGCCGCGCTGTCGCCGCTGCGGTTCCACTACGACAGCGAGGAGTTCACGCTGCCGATCCGGCTCGGGCTCGCCAACTCGTCGGGGACGCAGGACCTGATCGTGAACATCCTCGCGCCGCACCAGCGCTACGAGGTCGCCAACGCGCCCAACGTCACGATCCCGACCAACATCGACGTCAGCGACGCGGTCAAGGACAAGTTCCCCGGGTTCTACACCGCGCTGTTCGACCGCACGATCGAGAAGAACCCGGGCGCGGTGGTCACCGAGTACGCGTGGCAGGCGTCGACCTGCGATCCGTGCCCGGGGCCGACGCTCGACGCGGGCGACTTCGCGACGCTCGGCGCCGACGTGCTCGGCGACGCGAAGGACAAGGCGTCAGGGTCCCGGGGGTCGATGATGGGCTACGACCTCGTGCTGACCCGGCTGCACGCGCGCTACGGCAAGGCGCTCTCCGACGACCTGCGGTTCCGCGCGGCGGCGCCGATCGCAGGCGGCCGCGAGCACGTGCAGAACGGCCAGGGCGGGCTCGAGGAGGGCGCGCAGCCGGCGGCGCAGAACAACTTCCAGGGCCGCTACGCGATCCGCCATCCCTGGACCGGGCCGATCCGCTGCGAGCACCCCCGGCGCAAGATCTGGGGCGGCCCGCCGATCGAGATCGCGCGGCAGCCGGGGTTCATCGCCACCGGGATCAAGCCCGCGGTGGGCCTGGCGTTCGCGCCGCGCGGTCAGGTCGATCTGACCCAGGTGGTGCGGCGCGACGTGCCCGAGCTCGGGATCACCGCGGGCAAGCCGATCGCGCCGCCCGACAGCCCGCGGGTGGGCAGCGGTGGCTCGGCGCAATCGGCGCCGCGCGGCGATCGCACGGACACCCGGGCCGATGCGAAGACCCGATCGGGCTGCGGCTGCGCGTCCTCGGATCCTCGGGGCGGGCTCGCCGGCGCGCTCGTGATCGCAGCCGGGCTGTGGATCGGTCGCCGCCGCCGCTTTTGACCCGCCAGCGCGGGCCGTCGCGCGGGCGGTAGATCGGCTGTTCCTTCGGAGCGTTGCAAGGCCAAACGAACCATCGAGGACGTCATGAAACACCCAGGGATCACGGCCGGCGCCATCGCGCTGGCGATCACGGCGCAGGCGGGCGCGGCCCACGCGTTCTGCGGCTTCTACGTCAGCGGCTCGGGCGAGAAGATGTTCAACGACGCGACCAACGTGGTGCTGATGCGCCAGGGCACGCGGACCGTGCTGGCGATGCAGAACGACTACAAGGGCCCGCTCGAGGACTTCGCGATGGTGGTCCCGGTGCCGGTCGTGCTCCACGAGCCCGACGTCAAGACCCTGTCGCGGACCGTGTTCGACCACACCGATGCGCTGGGCTCGCCGCGGCTGGTCGAGTACTGGGAGCAGGATCCGTGCCCCGTGCCGATGAACACCACCTCGGAGAGCGTGGCGCTGGCGCCGCGGGCCGCGGCGATGGGCGCGGGCGGCGACATGATGGCGAGCAAGAAGGAGTCGGTGCGGATCGAGGCGAAGTTCGACGTCGGCGAGTACAAGATCCTGATCCTGTCGGCGACCGACTCGGCGGGGCTCGAGACCTGGCTCCACCAGAATCACTACAAGATCCCGCCGGGCGCCGAGCCGCTGCTGCGGCCCTATGTCGAGGGCGGCTCGAAGTTCTTCGTCGCCAAGGTCGATCCGAAGAAGGTCGCGATGCAGGACGGCCGCGCCGCGCTGTCGCCGCTGCGGTTCCACTACGACAGCGACGAGTTCGCGCTGCCGATCCGGCTCGGCATGGCCAACTCGTCGGGCAAGCAGGACCTGATCGTCAACATCATTTCGGCCGACCAGCGCTACGAGGTCGCCAACTACAAGAACGTGTTCATCCCGACCAACTTCGACGTCAAGCCCGCGGTCAAGACCCGGTTCGCCGAGTTCTACGCGGCGCTGTTCGACCGCACGGTCGAGGCCAACCCGGGCGCGGTGGTCACCGAGTACGCGTGGACCGCGGTCCCCAATTATCACTGCGACCCGTGCACCGACGCCGACATCTCCAACCCCGATCTGATGACGCTCGGCGGCGACATCGTCGGCGGCGCGATCGCGCGGGGCCGGTTCGTCCTGACCCGGCTGCACGCGCGCTACGGCAAGGGCGACATGAAGGACGACCTGCGATTCCGCGAGGCCAAGCCGGTCACCGGCGGCCGCGAGCAGTGGTCGCGGAACGGCATCGAGTACAGCGCGTCGCCGTCGCAGCAGAACTACTTCCAGGCGCGCTACGCGATCCGCCACGCCTGGACCGGGCCGGTCAAGTGCCAGAACCCGCAGCGCGGGGTGTGGGGCGGCCCGCCGGACGGCAATTTTCAGCCGACGATCGCCGCGAGCAAGCTGGCGTTTGCGCCGCGTGGCAAGCTCGAGCTCGGCAGCATGGTCAAGCGCGACCTCTGGGAGATCGGGCTCAAGCGGACCGCCGGCGAGGCTCCGCCGGGCGGCGGCAAGTTCGCCACGCCGCCGATCAGGAAGCTCGAGGGCCTCGGGCTCGGCGCGATCGCCGGGCTCGGCGCGGTGTGCGCCGGTTTCCTGCTCCGCCGCCGGAGCCGCAGGTGAACGCGCGCGCGGTGGTCGCGATCGGACTCGGCGCGGCCGTCGCGTGCGGCAGCCAGGGCGGCGCCGTGCCCGAGGGCTCGGCGGTCCCGCCGCGCGCGGTCTCGGCGGTGGCCGCGCGGCTGCCGCGGGCGCCGGGCGAGCTCGCGCCGAGCCTGGCGGTGATCGATCGCAAGGTCGCGCGCGACCCCGCCGACGTCAGCGACGGCAACATGCTGTCCGACGCCGACAGCTGCGCGACCTGCCACCCCGACGCCGCGGCGCAGTGGTCGACCAGCCCGCACTCGTTCGCGTCGTTCGGCAACCCGATCTACCGGGTCAACGTCGAGCTCGCGCGCACCGCGCTGGGCAAGCCGGCGAGCCTGCACTGCGGCGGCTGCCACGACATGCCGCTCGCGGTCGACGGCCTGATGACCGCGCCGGCCGAGATCCCCGCGGCCGATCTGCGCGCCCACTCGGGCGTGACTTGCCGGCTGTGCCACGGCATCCAGAGCACGACCAAGGACGGCAACGGCAGCTACGTCTGGTCGCGCGCGCCGATCGAGGCGCCGGTCACCGGCGACGCGCCGTCGATCGCGCGGCACAAGGCCCAGACCCAGCTGACCCGGCTCGGCACCGAGCTGTGCGTCGGCTGCCACCGCGGCTTCCTGTCGGCCGACATGGCGATGCCGGTGCACCTCTCGGGGCTCGACGAGCCGGGGTTCTGGCGCAACTCGGCGTGGACCGGCAACGGCACCGGCCGGGTCGACAAGGTCGACAAGAAGACCTGCCTCGACTGCCACATGGAGCGCGAGCCGGCGTCCTCGAACGAGGCCGGCGCCAAGGCCGGTGCCGGGGGCAGGACGATCGCGTCACATCGCTTCCTCGGCGGCCACACCTGGATGGCGGCGATGCGCGGCGACAATGACCACCTCCGGCGGCTCCAGGCCAAGCTCGCCGGCGCGGCGTCGATCGACGTCGCCGGCGCGCGGATCCGCCAGGTCGGCGAGGGCGAGCCGCGCTGGGTCCTGCCCGCCGACGGGCCCGGCGCCGATCTGCGCCCCGGTGCCCAGCTCGCGCTCGACGTCGTGATCCGCAACCTGCTCGTCGGCCACCGCTTCCCCGGCGGCGTGCTCGACATCCAGGACAGCTGGGTCGAGGTCGAGGTCGCGACCGCGCGCGGCCGGCGGATCGCGGCGTCGGGCACCGGCCACGACCGCGATCCCGACGACCAGGACAGCCACGTGCTCCGGACCCTGGTGGTCGACGAGCGCGGCGAGGTGCTCGAGGAGCACGAGATGGCGAGCTTCCGGACCCAGATCGCGACCCAGACCCTGGCTCCGCGCGAGGCCCAGGCGATCCGCTACGCGCTCGACGTCCCGGCCGGGCTCGCCGCGGCCGACCTGCCGCTGACCGTGACCGCGCGGCTCCGCCACCGCAGCCGCACCCTCCGGATGCAGCGCGCGGTGTGCGACGCGGCCCGGACCGCCGCCGGTCGCGCGTTCCTCGCCGGTGCCCGGGGCGCGCGCGAGGTCGTGCTCGATCCGTGCAAGCCGCAGCCGATCACCCTGGTCGCCGAGACCCGCGCCGAGGTCGGCCCGGGCGCGCGGCCGCAGACCGCCCGCCCGGCGTGGGACCGGATGTACGAGCACGGCATGGCGCTGGTCGCGACCGTCAGCGAGCGGCTCGACGAGGCGCGCGCGGTGCTCGACGCCGCGCTGGCCGCCGCGCCCGCCGGCGACAAGCGCGCCCGCGCGATGATCCTCGTCCAGCTGGCGCAGGTCGCGAGCAAGCAGGGCAGGGCCGACGACGCGCTCGGCCTGATCGCCCAGGCCCGGCCGCTCCTGCCCAGCCCCGGTCCGCCGGTGCTCGAGGCGGTCGCCGCCGACGCGCTGTCCCGGGTCTGGCGCTGGCAGGAAGCCATCGTCCCGGCACGCGCCTGCACCGAGCGCGCGCCCGCCAACTCCGGCGCCTGGGTCGTGCTCGCCCGCGCGCTGGGCTCGACCGGCGACGACGCCGGCGCGCTCGACGCCGCGACCCGCGGCCTCGAGCTGTCGCCGCGCGATCCGGACCTGTTGCGCAGCCAGGCCACCGCGCTCGCCGGGCTCGGGCGCCCCGAGGCCGCCGCGGCGCTCGCGGCCTACGACCGGTTCCGCTCGCCCGACAGCGCCGCCGAGCTGCGGATCCACTGCGCCGCCGACTCGCCGCGCTGCGCCCGCGAGCGCGAGCAGGGCCACACGCACGCGCTGCACGGACGATGACGATCACCCGGGCTTCGGCACGCGGGCGAGGATGCCCGCGGCCACGAGCGCGACCGCGGCGCTGGCCAGGATCGGGAGCGTGTAGCTGTGGCGGAGGTCGAAGGCGAAGCCGGCGGCGCTGGG
>Ga0307515_10007768_pt1 | contig 21104 bp, 22 predicted proteins | sample 17_EM_MG_FD_194513 | JGI IMG/M metagenome (GOLD analysis project Ga0307515, IMG submission 194513) | Populus trichocarpa ectomycorrhiza microbial communities from riparian zone in the Pacific Northwest, United States - 17_EM | ecosystem: Host-associated > Plants > Roots > Unclassified | place...
GCCATGCCCGCCTGGCAGACTTTGGTTTACTTGCGATCATATCGGACGCCACCACAAGTCGTGTATCCTCGAGCTCGGTTGCGCATGGAGGCACATACCGATGGATGAGTCCAGAACTCTTCTACCCGGAGAACTTCGGTCTTACGGACAGCCGCCCAACCAAACATTCCGATTGCTACGCGCTTGGAATGGTGATGTACGAAGTCTTGAGCGGACGAGTCCCGTTTCCTCGCCATAACATCTGTGCTGTTGTTGCAAAGGTCAGCAGGGGTGAACGCCCTGGACGGCCTCGAGGAGCGGAAAGAAAATGGTTCACGGATGATGTTTGGGAGGTGGTGCAGCGTTGTTGGGCACCCAGGCGAGACCACCGCCCAAAGATCGGGGACGTACTCCGGTGTTTGGAAGAAGCCTCGAGGTTTTGGATACCGCTTTCTCCTGGGAAGGTAGCGGTCCCGTCCACAACGAATCCATCCACGTGGAACTCTTCTGAGTCGACTACCGAGGATAGCACGGAAGACAGTGAAGCATCTTCGTCCTCTCATGCGGCTTTGCCCGAACTTTCCTCGATTCCACGCCTGTTCGGTGGATCTGCCGGGACCCCCGTCCGCGGGTCCACCGACCACGATGTAGAAGAGGCTGCTGCTGGTGTAGGAGATAAGCGAGTCGATGGTCCCTTGGGCCGGGTTGATTCCGCCTTGCACTCATCATTGTCTGATTGGGATGGTTCCACCGACGACAGTAATTCAGACATCTCCCTTGAGGTGAATGAGGCTGTGAATATGAACGCCGGCACCTTTACCCCTGCTCCGACCTTGACCCCCTCCAGGCCTTCTTCCTCCCACAAGCATGTCATCGCAGAGCCACCTTCCAAAACCCGCCATCCCACCGCTCCGCCGAAGCCCACCAGTATCCCACCCCCTGTAACACCAAAGCAGCGAGGGAGGAAATTGCGCCCCCATGCCCGTACACAACCCACTTCTCCGCGAAAAAGTGTCCCCTTGCTGCAACCCCGGCCTATCAAATCGTTGACTTCATATTCGACTGCCGCCGAACCACCATCTTCCTCCATCGGGTATAACACCGACGCCTCGTCTATCGGTCCTGCCGTCCCACCAAAGCCCACTCGCATGCCATCCCCCGTGATATCGAAGCAACGAGGGGCGAAGAAATCGCCCTACAGCAGTCTCCATCGGGATCATCCGCAACCCCCTTCTCCGTGGCAAAGCGATATTTCTCTGCAAACCGCACCTAGCAAGTCATTGTTATCAACCTTTGTCGAACCGCCCTCTTCCTCCTACGGGTACGACACTCCGCTGCAAACCCCGCATGCCAAGTCCGTGGCTTTGTCGTCGACCCGCGCAGAACCGTCCTCTTCCCCCCTCCAGTATGACACAGATTCATCTTCCTCAATCTGTGGTCCCGCCGTCCCGCCAAAGCCCGCTAATATTCCAGCCTTTTCGACGTTGAAGCGGAGAGGAGCGATGAAACTCCTCCACGGTGTCCTTCGAGACCATACGCAACCTACTTCTTCATGGCAAAGCAACCTTCCGCCACCACTCCCGCCCGCCAAATCCTTGACTCTACCATCGATTGTTGTCAAACCCCCGACTTCCTACCATGAGTACGATACTGACCCATCTTCAAACTACAATTCTGCCGCACCACAAATGCCCATTGGTATTCTAGCAGACCGTGCGACACCGAAGCGAGTACGCAGGAGATCGCGCCGCAACGGTCTCTCTCGGAACCGCACTCTATCCACTGTTCCGCGGCGAAGTCCCTATTCGCAGCCTCAACACTATCCGGTGATCCCTCCTTCACCTTCCCCTGAGCCCCAGGTGCTCCCGATAGATGATGTGTACAATACAGGAGGGCTTTCAAAATCGCGAGCGCGTCGCGGAAGGTTGGGTAATCGAACGTGGAAGAACTGGCTGCGTTCTTCGTTGGGGAAGCTTTTTGGGTATCCTGTCACCCCGTCGTAGCAGGGTGTAACAGCCACTGTACGGCGTACCCGCCTTGTTCTCCCCTCAACGCTGTTGTAGAAACATAACCACTTGTACCTTAGCCGCGTATCGCAATGTACACTCGTTCGTGGCAATTATTCCACAATTTGGCTGCATTGACAAGTGGAAGGACTCATTGATGTAAACTATATTCTGTTGTTAACTAGATATCTTTTCTCTAGCCAACACCCGGCATCTCCCTTCCTAGAGGGACTTTCCGCACCACTCTTGTGTCATCATTGGTTAAGAATCTTTCTTCAAAATGGTGCAATGTGCCCCCACTTATGCCTCTCAAAGGGTGAGGTTTAAGTAAAGATACCTTGAGTGTGTGAAAGGCTCCCTGCTGACTATGCTTACCGGTTGCATGGATCTTTCAGCACCATAACACTACTTCCTTTCCATGACAAGGTACCTTGACTCTGTAAGTAACAGCTAGGAGGGCACTCAGGGATTTTCAGTAGTTAATTCTGGGCTGCTCTTAGTACTCCTCTGCAGTCTTGATATTGATATGTTCAAGGGATTAGTCTGGGTGGCCCTGACATGGTGGCCTGCCCTTCAACTCCCACTTTTCTGGCAGAAATACTATGAATCTGAAGGATTCTTGTTCACACTTAAAGGGAGCTCCATCCCTGGGTTACTCCTTTCCAAGTCTTGTCTTACCTCCTTCAGATCACCTGTATGCAGCAGATTCTCAGAGTTCTTGTCTGGGAATATTGATAAAGATTCATGTTGCATAACAGACATTTTCACCCATAGAATTTCAGTTACAGATATAGCACAGTACTGATCCCTACTGAGGATACATATGATGGAAATCCAAAATTAAAACCTCTCCAGATACATAACCAGCAACAAGATACTGACCATCCCACCTTACTGCCTGAGGTTGTATATATCCAACAGATAATTGAAAAACCTTTTTCCCAGTAACTGTATCCTTGATCCAAGGATCCATAATCTGCTGGATAGGATCACCATTAAAGTCCAAGAGGGGTCTTTTTGTAGACACATCAAATAATTGGGCAGGGGGTGGACCTGAAACACCAAAATCCCACTCCCAAGTTGATGAGTCCTGAAATTGAATCCAGATTCTTGAATCATATGTCTGGAGGGGGTTTAGACACCACCCCCCTTGTCCAGATTTTGGCATCATGTGCTCCTCTATATGTCCAAACAAATCCAACATAGCCCATCAATCTGATCCCAGCTCCACTTCACCCACAAACTCCCCTGTATGTATAGACCATGCTTGGATTGATTCTGTGATCAGGCAAAAAACTTTGGACCCATCCCCTGATATCCTGAGGTCATCAAACCAATCTGAGGGTATATCTATTGTTTGGAGGGATTCACTTTTGTCAATGTCCCAGATATGGATTTTGTCATTTTGGTACCAAACAATTATTAGCCTGCCATCTATCAGCTGGACATCTCTCTCACAGTATCCTTTAGCTGGAGTTTGGAATGATGCTTTGCAGAGGCCAGTTGAGATATCCCAGGTCTTTACCACACCCATAGTATCACTTGAGATGGCAATACCAGCCCTTGCTTGTAGACTGACTGAGTAGATCAAAGACCAAGTAGATTGAGCTGGTCTTGGGTCTGTGGTAGCTGGGTCTGTTGACAAGGCACCAATTTTCCAGAAATTGACTGAACTGTTTATAGAGGCTGTTGAAACTAGGGAGGAGGGAGAGGAAAACACAAGGGCATCGATGCCATGAAGTGTGATAGCAAAGGTCTCAATAGGGTGAGGGCTTGAGTTGGTGACATCCCAAATATAGATAGTCCAATCAGTAGCAGCAGCAACAAGCCTGCCATCTGGAGAGAAACAGCAGTATCTGGTATTATCATCAGCCACATAGACTCTAGTCACAATTGCCCTGGAATCAGAGTTTTGGACTGTGACAACCATCTTATTACACAAAGCAAACTGAGTGTGGTCTGGGGAGAAAGCAATGTGGGTACCATCATATAAGGGAGGGATTTGGTGACCATTAACATCCCACAGCCAGACTTTGTTTTCAGATATAGAGAAGATGTGCTGAGGGTCCATGGGAGAGAAGCTAACAGAATCTACATGGCCCTGTTGCTCTATAATACAAAGGCACTCCTGTGTCTGAATGTCCCACAAGCAAATTGTATTGTCATAAGATCCTGAAGCAATTATGGTGCAGTCTACTGAAATGGAAACAGACACAACATAGTTGGTATGACCATAGAAGGTCTTGACAATACCACCAGTCTGTACATCCCAGAGCTTGACAGTCTTGTCATCACTTCCAGATACAAGTAACTTCCCATCTGATGAGAAAGTAAAACATTTTACTTCCCCAAGATGCCCAGAAAGAATAGCCATCTGGCTGCCAGTGATTGCATCAAGGATGATGATGTCCCCCTTCTCAGACCCAACTGCAATAGTATTGTTCCAGTATGAGAGGGCCATGGTGGGGCTGTTCAATGAAACTGTGCGGTAACATTTTTCCCATTCAGCTTCACCTCCCTTGATAACTCTAGGCACTTGCAACAGTTCTGCAGTGTAGTATTTGTGTAGCCAGGAGGAGGGAGGGCACCATGGAAGAGCAAAGCTATATAGCTGGGAAGGGGACTTGTGGATTGTCTCAAAGTATCCCAAGATGAGGTATTGGCTGTCATCTGCCCATTTGCAGACAGAACCCCCCTGAACAAGAGATAAATATATATTTTAGTAAACATGTCCACAACTCACCAAAGTACACCATTGCTGAATATCATTGATTGAATGGACACTGGCACCAAGGTTCCCCATGATGATAAGGACCTCAATCCAGAATAGCAGGTAGGTTGTGAAGAACTTGTCAATTGCCTTTTGTACTTCTTCAACATCAGGGCCACTGCTGGGACTCTTCATGAGGTGTTTTGTCCAGAATTGACAGGCATATTCCAATGCTTCCCCAATATACTCCTTCTTTCGAGTGGAAAGATCACCAACATCACTGAGATTAGCACAGTATTCCAGGTTACAGATGTTCTTCTTTAACCTCTCCTCCATCAGATCGAGGCATGAAAGCAGGATTTCTGTGTGATGAACTGAAGGGTCCACAAAGAATCGTGTGTCTTGACATCTCTTGGGATCCATGAGGAAGTCAGGAAGTGATTTGTGGAAAACATGAATTGAGGCCTCTGTGCCCTCTGGGACAAGGAGAAGAGAATGGAGAGGGTTCAGTGCAGTGGAGATATCAGATGGTGTGTTGAAATCATGAAGGAGGGATGAAAGACTCTCCATCGAAAGTGGGTTGAAGGCTAACAACACCGCTCCAACCGCAGACCTGAAGCGGCGATAGACTTCTTGGTTATCCGGGTTCCGGTCATCTGGACCCAAGTCATAATATGCCTGTCTCAGGATCTCGGTGTACAGAGTGTTGATGCCGGACTCCCCTTCGTGAGCGGTGTTATGTGGAAGGGAGATGAGGATGTTGAGCCTCCTTGGAGGCTGGTGATGACGGGACGCCACGAATTTGACGGCTGTCGATGCATGGATAAACAAACCGGCTGCCTTCTCACAGAGGATATCAATTTCGGATGAGGGCGGCCAATCTTTTGTGACATCATAGTGGCTCCGGTTTCTGGCTATGTCGGCTAAGCGCGTTCGAAGGTATAGTTTGATGTCGACATCGACCAAGGGGCGTTTGACGTCGTGGAGTTTGAGCACTTCCGTGATCGGTCGCAGGGCCGCCAGACGAAATCCGGACCGGATTCGCGGTTCGGGTCGTCCGGTGATAAAGAACTTGACACGGGGTATCTGCTCGACATAGCGGGAGAGTATCGATAGGAGGGCGGAGGCAGGTTCCTCGTCCTTGCACTCGTCGAGGGCATCGATGATGATCAGGGTCGATATGTGGGTGGCTTTGAATGGACCAACGATGAGTCTCTCCATCTGCGAACAGAGGCTCTCCCGTCCAACGCCAGGGTTGGCCCTCATGACCTGGAGTAACTCCTGTCGAAAAGACGGATAGCGGTAGGCGAGCTGGAAGGCGAGGGTCGGAAAGATTATCTGAAGATTGCTCCTGTCCTCGAAGTCTCGTGAGCAGAAGAAGCTGGCACCAAGCCTCCCGTCTGCAAAGCACATCTCGGCGAACGTTTGGGCAATGGTCGATTTCCCCGTCCCTGCAAGGCCATTCAGCCAGAAGACTCGTTGATCCTGCTCGTCCATCGACCAATGCTCGAGCTGGAGGAGAACCTCCTTCCTCGTCCCTTTCAAGCACCCCTGCCTGTTCCCAGAGCGGTGTCCGGCTTCGTCGGTGTGATGCATGCCGTTCAAGAGTATCCGTTCCGTGTCTCCCTATTCGAAATTTTATTGTGTGGTCGGAACGTAAGGAAGGAATGCTCACAATGAGTTGACAGCTCTTGTCATAGATGTCTTGTTGTAACGCGGTCTGAAGTAGATGTCAGACACGAGGGAAATGAGTTGGTCTCGGCTACAAACCTGATATTCCATCACAGCATCGCGAATGTCTTCGACCATACCATCCAGTCTATTCGCATTCTTGACATTGTTGAAGAAACCCTCGAGCTTCCCCTGTTTTGCCAATGGCTTGAGTTCTCCGAGAATCTTTTCAAGTTCCCTGACGAGACCTGTCTGTCAGACTCGGATCTCGACCTAGGAGAATTTGGGCATACCGTTCCAACTCCCTCCTCCTTTCATGCTCCTTGAAATCCAAAACAGACGTACAGAGCGAAGCAGACAGTGCTTTTACCCTGGGTATCAACGACTCTATCGCTTGCTCATTTTCTTTCGTCCGCTAGAACACCTATAAGCTTCACGGATAGTGCATGTGGAGGCTTGGGGCCTTACCTCGCAATTTTCCAGAATGAAACAGAGACCCCCGGTGACGGATTTGAGCGGGCCGAAGGCATCTGCGGATTCGTTGACCCCACGGAACAATAGTTTAGCCGTGGCAGACGCGGTCGACTTCCACTTCGATTTTCTCTTGTCCGCGGTGTTCGGTTCGTTCTTGTTTGGATGAAGAATCTCTTGGACGGGATCTGGAACGGCAGAAGTGGTTATGTTCGCCGAAGGAACGGTCAGGGATGGGACGACTGGGGGAACTGTGTCCACATACTGCTGGGCCTCCTGCTACCGCCGTGCGAGATCGATGGGGCAGATGTGGGTGAATTGACCTCGACATCTTTTCCCCCTTCCCCATCGTTTTCCTCTCGACTGGGTCCACTTTTCGCCACACCCTCGGTCTCCGGATGTAGGTGGGAACTCTGGCCGGCTTCGCTTTCTTCGACATCGGTTTCTTCCTCTTCTTGGTGACTATCGCCCCCAGATCCTTCCTTTCGCTTGTGGATGGCTTTAGCGAGTCGATTTTTTATCTTTTTGAATGGTTTTGATACGGAATCTCGGATATCCATGTTGGTGCTATGTCGATGCAGAATCTGGACGGCGATGACTCGGATGAGGCAGATGACTGGACTCGTGTCACGACTTGGTTCAATTTTCAGGGTGAAGCGCGCGCTACCCTGTCACTCGTGCTCCCTCCGCGATTGCTCCTCCTGATTGTCATCGGTTGTTTATTTATTATCAGTACGCCCAATACCACACATTTTTCGTTGAATGTCCCGGTGTGCATCTACGTCACCACGGTCAATCTCTTTGACTCAGCCACAAACACCCAGACACAACCATAATCCACACCAAAGGCTTTCGACCCCGCTGGCCGTGCTGCCCCTGCTGCTTCACGTGCGAAAACCAAGGGCGTGGCCGGAGCCATCGGGGAATCCCGCAGTATCTGAAAGGTCCTAGACAAGGGCAGAGACCTGGGCCCACTGCAATTCGTGAACCGCGATTAGACCTCGACACCAACTCGTCTGATTTTCCCAGCTACCCTTATTTTTACCAGCCGTCTTCAGTGCATGCCTCACGATATGACCATACTCCATCCTCTTCCTCGACTACCCAGAGTTTCACTGCGTCGAGCGATTGGTCGTTTCCCCGCAATCAAGGTGCTCTCAATCTCGCACCCAGCGTATACATCTATCTAGTCCTGAGGATTTGCGGCGCTTCTTGTGGGATTCAAAAACAGCACGGGCCAAAATCTGAACCAGCTCAGCTCACAGCAACACTACGTCCCAGAACTTTTCACCCTCCCCTGAGCCCCAGGTGCTTCCGATAGGTGATGTGGTTGAAGTGGTCGTGTAAAATACAGGAAGACTTTCGAAATCGTGGGCGCGTCGCGGAAGGTTTGGTAATCGAATGTGGAAAAACTGGCTGCGTTCTTCGCTGGGAAAGTTTTTTGGGTATCCCGTCACCGCAGGGGGAAGAGGAAAACTGGTTACGTTTCGTCCGAAACGATACGGTGCCGCTCGCGAATGGGTGGTTCACGATCGAGCAACCGGGCTCCATTGAACGACCTCAAGACCGGGATCGCGTGGGCAGTCGCTCGTGCCCAGGAGAACCATTTCCTCGCCAGTACCTCACCGTGGTCGACCGCAGAGACGTAATGCCAGAAGAGGTTTGGGCCACAGAACCCGACGGAGTCCTTGAGCAAAGTCCTTTCGGATCTCATCAACCGGAGGTAGGTTCTGTCCCGTTTCCGTGTGTTGTCATACGTGCTTAGCTGCTGGGCTTACTCAGGCTCCGTGAACTCGCGGATGAACTGCAGAACCTTCTCAAACAAACTGATCTCCGGCTTCGAGGACTTCCAAAGCCGCCATCCAGCAACCCCGTCGGCGGGATCATCAAGATGGTCTCGGGTTTCTCTCGGTCGCTTTCCGCGTTCGTGGGCGGTACACCCGACGAGCAAGGAATCCACCAGGTCATTCAGTCACTCCGCACGAGGTTAAAGGACCCCATCAAGGAGGCCGCTCCCGACTTCAGGCCATACAAATCTGGGGAGTGGATACATTACGACCCGCCAACCTTCCTTGCGGCGGAGAAGACGGAGCTGGGTTCGGAAGATCGTGCCATCTACGTCGACCATGCAATGAACGTGGCCCCGCAGTAAGTTAAGTCTACCATCCAGTCACTCAGATGAGGTGCAGGGCAACAACTCGGGAACTTCCTGACAATTATCCGTCCGTTTTCACTAAGAGGCGCATATAAAGCGGGCAGTTGGAAAGTGGGCTGACCCAAGCCACGAGCGTTTTGAGGCGGAGTATGCCATTTTGGTTGAACGAATGAACGGCATGGTTGGAGACCATTTCGCTTCCTTCGTTCACAGAGGTCTCTACCACCGAGTAAAGTGAGTCCACCTTTCGGACCTTTTAACATGCCGGATATGTTAGGTCCATCATCAACGAAGTTCTTGCCGAGTGCCATGTCGTCACGCTCAAGAAGATCGATTGGCCGCTGGAGATGGAGGAGTCAGCGGCCATTACGCTCAACGAGCACTGCTTTTCGGACTACCACCAGAAGTCCCTAGAGTCCTATCGCAATGCGAGGGCTGAAGAGGACAGGAGGGGAGACGAAGACCTTCGTCCGGAGGAATTAATCGCTCGTGGTCGCTTTGAACCTGCTCTTCAGATCATGGCGAGCATCCGACGATACCTCCAGGGTGGGACTAACCATTTCTTCTCCCCTGGGTCAAACCACTCACGGTTCGTCTAGTATCCTACAAGCGGTTTGCGGATATGGTCTCCATGAGCATCGACTAGGAATTACTTCAAGGTTTGGATTGGGACCGTGGCGTTCGCGCCGTTCTCGTGGAAGGACTTGAAGTCACCGGCTCGGATAGCCGGGCAGTTCTTGCAAGAGCCTCCGGATGTTCAGTCTCGAAGGAAAGACCTCCTGAAGAGAGTCGAACGCCTGCGCTTGGCCAAGCGAGAGCTTCAGAGTTTGTTCTAATCCCAAAAGGTTTCTCGCGTGAGTGACCGGTGGTGCTCTGAATTCCGATTTCAATCCATTCACTGACATCTTGACCGTGAATCGTGCAGCGGTTCTGCAAAGAGTTCTTAACGTGGAAAACTCTCCACCATCCAAAAATGCTGCCGCTGCTAAGTGAGTTGTCATGTCGGGAACTAAGTTTGCAATGGTGTCAGAGTGGATGCCTAACGGGAACATCGACCAGTATGTGAAGGCGCATTTGGACGCAAATCGGTTTGAGGCCGTAAGCTTTCCACTAAGGTCTCTGTCTGCCCTGCTTCTCGTTGACGATTACATGATTTAATAGCTGGGAGATGTCCGCGAGGGGCATACACGGTCAGGGGATGGTCCACGGGGATCTCAAGGGGGTACTTTCCGAGAACCGGAGCCACTTTCGATCTCTCATGGAATCCGCTAACGGACTCTATTTGTCAAGGCGAATATCCTTATCAATAGTGCTAACCATGCCCGCCTGGCAGACTTCGGTTTACTTGCGATCATATCGGACGCCACCACAAGTCGTGTATCCTCAAGCTCGGTTGCGCATGGAGGCACATACCGATGGATGAGCCCAGAGCTCTTCTACCCGGAGAACTTCGGTCTTACGGACAGCCACCCAACCAAACATTCCGATTGTTATGCGCTTGGAATGGTGATGTACGAAGTCCTGAGTGGACGAGTCCCGTTTCCCTGCCATAACATCTGTGCCGTAGTTGCAAAGATCAGCAAGGGTGAACGCCCTGGGCGGCCTCGAGGAGCGGGGGGAAAATGGTTCACGGACGATGTTTGGGGGGTGGTGCAGCGCTGTTGGGCACCTAGGCGAGACCATCGCCCAAAGATCGGGGATGTACTCCAGTGTTTGGAAGAAGCTTCGAGGTTTTGGATACCGCTTTCTCCTGGGAAGGTAGCGGTCCCGTCCACAACGAATCCACGCGGAACTCTTCTGAGTCGACTACCGAGGACAGTACGGAAAACAGTGGAGGATTTTCGTCCTCTCGCGCGGCTTCGCCTGAACTTTCCTCGATTCCACGCCTGTTCGGTGGAGCTGCCGGGACCCCCGTCCGCGGGTCCACCGACCACGGCGTAGAGGAGGCTGTTGCTGGGGTAGGAGATAAGCGGGTCGATGGTCCCTTTGGTCGGGTTGACTTCGCCTTGCACTCATCATTGTCTGATTGGGATGGTTCCACCGACGGCAGTGATTCAGACATCTCCCTTGAGGTGAATGAGGCTGTGAGTATGAACGCCGACAAATTCAGCCCTGCTCCGACCTCGACCCCCTCCGAGCCTTCTTCCTCTCACAAGCATGCCATCGCAGAGTCACCTTCCAAAACCCGCTATCCCACCACCCCGCAGAAACCCACCAGTATCCCACCTCCTGTAACACCAAAGCAGCGAGGGAGGATAAACAGCCCACTACTCCACGAAAAGGTGTTCCCTTGCTGCAACCCCGGCATATCAAATCTTTGACTTCATATTCGACTGCCGCCGAACCACCGTCTTCCTCCATCAGGTATAACACCGATGCCTCATCTATCGGTCCTACCGTCCCACCAAAGCCCACTCGCATGCCATCCCCCGTGATATCGAAGCAACGAGGGGCGAAGAAATCGCCCTACAGTAGTCTCCATCGGGATCATCCGCAACCCGCTTCTCCGTGGCAAAGCGATATTTCTCCGCAAACCGCACCTACCAAGTCATTGTTATCAACCTTTGCCGAACCTCCCTCTTCCTCCTACGGGTACGACACTCCGCTCCAAACCCCGCATGCAAAGTCCGTGGCTTTATCATCGATTCGTGCCGAACCGTCCTCTTCCCCCCTCCAGTATGACACAGATTCATCTTCCTCAATCTGTGGTCCCACCGTCCCGCCAAAGCCCGCCAATATTCCAACCCTTTCGGCGTTGAAGCGGAGAGGAGCGATGAAACTCCTCCACGGTGTCCTTCGAGACCATACGCAACCTACTTCTTCATGGCAAAGCAACCTTCCGCCACCACCCCCGCCCGCCAAATCCTTGACTCTGCCGTCGATTGTTGTCAAACCCCCAACTTCCTACCATGAGTACGATACTGACTCATCTTCAAACTACCATTCTGCCGCACCACAAATGCCCATTGGTATTCTAGCAGACCGTGCGACACCGAAGCGAGTACGCAGGAGATCGCGCCGCAACGGTCTCTCTCGGAACCGCACTCCATCCACTGTTCCGCGGCGAAGTCCCTATTCGCAGCCTCAACACTATCCAGTGATCCCCCCTTCACCTTCCCCTGAGCCCCAGGTGCTCCCGATAGATGATGTGTACAATACAGGAAGGCTTTCAAAATCGCGAGCGCGTCGCGGAAGGTTGGGTAATCGAACGTGGAAGAACTGGCTGCGTTCTTCGCTGGGAAAACTTTTTGGGTATCCTGTCACCCCATCGTAGCAGGGTGTGACAGTCACTGCGGCGTACCCGCCTTGTTCTCCCCTCAACGCTGTTGTAGGAACATGATCACTTGTACCTTAGCCACGTATCTCAATGTACACTCTTTCATGACAATTATTACACAGTTTGGCTGCATTGACAAGTGGAAGGACTCACTCGTTGACATCAACTACACTCTGTTGTTGACTGGATATCTTTTCTCTAGCCAACACCCATCTCCCTAGAGGGACCTCCCCACACTGCTCTTGTGTTATCATTGGTAAAAAAAATTTCTTCAAGATGGTGCAATGTGCCCCCACTTATGTGTGAGGTTTGAGTGAAGATACCTTGAGTGTGTGAAAGGCTCCCTGCTGACTATGCTCACCAGTTGCATGGATCTTTCAGCACCATAATGCTGCTTCCTTTCCATTTCAAACAAATCAGGCACCTTAACTCTGTAAGTAACCACTAGGTAGACACCCAGGGATTTTCAGGTGTTGATTCTGGAATGTTCTTACTCCTCTGCAGCCTCAATATTGATTGGCCTGGGTGGCCCTGACATGATTGCTCACCCTTCAACTCCCCTTTCCTGGCAGCAATGCCATAGATCCAAAAGAAGTTTACTTACACTTAAAGGGTACTCCATTTCTGGACAATTTCTTTCTGGGCCTTACCTTCTTTGGTTCACACCTAGATTCAGCAAGATTATCAGAGTTCTTGTCTGGTCATATTGATAAAGATTCATATTGCATAACAGACATTTTTACCCATGGAATTTCAGTTACAGATATAGCACAGTACTGATCCCTACTGAGGACACATATGATAGAAGTCCAAAATCAAAACCTCTCCAGAATCATAACCAGCAACAAGATATTGACCATCCCACTGTGCTGCCCTAGGTTTTGCATGTCTACCAGATAATCGAAAAACCTCTTTTCCAGTAACTGTATCCTTAATCCAAGATGGATCCTGAGTCCTCCGGTAATAACTAAAAATGAAGTCCAGGAGAGGTCTTTTTGTAGACACATCAAAAAATTGGGTAGGTGAACCTAAAATGCCAAAATCCCACCCCTGAGTTGATAAGACCTCAAACTGAATCCAGATTCTTGAATCATATGTCTGGAGGGGACCTATTTTGGGCAACTGGTATAGTTCTAGCTCCACTGAACTCACAAGCTCCCCTGTACGCATAGACAAAGCTTGGATTGAGTTTGTAGTTAGACAAAAAACTTTGGACCCATCCCCTGATATCCTGAGACCATAGAGATCTTCAGACATAACTACTGTTTGGAGGAATTTGCCTTTGTTAATGTCCCAGATATGGATGTTATAATCTTTATTCCAAGCAATTATTAGCTGGTTATCTATCAGCTGGACATCTACCTCGTTACAGTATTTGGCTGGGGTCCGGAAGGATTCCTTGCAGAGGCCAGTTGAGATATCCCAGGTCTTCACCACACCCTCTACATCACTTGAGATGGCAATCCCAGCTCTTGCCTGTAGACTAACTGAGTGGATTGGGGGTAGAGTAGATAGAGCTGGTCCTGGGTCTGTGGTAGCTGGGTCTGTTGACAAGGTACCAATTTTCCAGAACTTTACTGATCTGTCCTCAGCTGTTGAGATCAGGGAGGAGGGAGAGGAAAAGGTAAGGGCAGTGATGTCTTCAGTATGGCCAACAAAGGTCTCAACAAGGTGAGGGTCTGGGATAGTGATATCCCAAACATAGGCGGTCCTGTTAGCAGTAGCAGCAACAAATCTGTTATCTGGAGAGAAACAGCAGTGCTCGACCAAAGTATTAGCCACATGGAATTTAGCCACAACTGCTTTAGAGTCAGAATCCTGCACTGTGACAATACTTCCATTACACAAAGCAAATTGATCATGGTCTGGGGAGAAAGCAATGTAGGAGCCATTATATGTAGGGGGAATTTGGTGACCAGTAGCATCCCACTGCTGGACTTTGTTGTCAGATATGGAGATGATGTACTGAGGATATGTGGGAGAGAAGCTAACAAAATTTATGGAATTCTGTTGCTTTATAATATAGAGGCACTCTTGTGTCTGAATGTCCCACAAGCAAGCTGTACTGTCAAAAGATCCTGAAGCAATCATAGTACAGTCTGCTAAAATGGAAACAGACAAAACATAGCTAGTATGGCCATGGAAGGTCTTGACAATACCACCAGTCTGCACATCCCAGAGCTTGACAGTCTTATCATCACTTCCAGATACAAGTAACTTCCCATCTGATGAGAAAGTGAGACAGTTTACTTCATCAAGATGCCCAGAAAGAATAGCTATCTGGCTGCCAGTGGTTGCATCAAGGATGGTGATGTCCCCCTTCTCAGACCCAACTGCAATAGTATTATTCCAGTATGAGAGGGCCCTAGTAATGCTATTCAATGAAACTATACGAGAACATGTTCCCCATTTGGCTTCAGCTCCCTTAATAACCCTAGGCACTTGCAACAGTTCTGCAGTGTGGTATTTGTGGAGCCAGGAGGAGGAAGGGCACCATGGAAGGGCAAAGCTGTACAGCTGGGAAGGAGACTTGTAGATTGTGTCAAAGTATCTCAAGATGAGGTATTGGCTGTCATCTGCCCATTTGCAGACAGAACCCACCTGAACAAGAGGTAAATATATATTTTAGTGAACAACATGTCCACAACTCACCAAAGTATACCATTGCTGGATATCATTGATTGAATGGACACTGGCATCAAGGTTCCCCATGATGATGAGGACCTCAATCCAGAATAGCAGGTGTGTTGTGAAGAACTTGTCAATTGCCTTTTGCACTTCTTCAACATCAGGGCCACTGCTGGGACTCTTCATGAGGTGTTTTGTCCAGAATTTACAGGCATATCCCAATGCTTCCCCAATATACTCTTTCCTTCGAGTGGAAAGATCATTGACATCACTGAGATCAGCACAGTATTCCAGGTTACAGATGTTCTTCTTTAACCTCTCCTCCATCAGATGAAGGCATGAAAGCAGGATTTCTGTGTGATGAACTGAAGGGTCCACAAAGAATTGTGTGTCTTGACATCTCTTGGAGTCCATGAGGAAATCAGGAAGTGATTTGTGGAAAGTATGAATTGAGTCTTCTATATCCTCTGGGACAAGGAGAAGGGAATGGAGAGGGTTCAAGGTAGTGGAGATATCAGATGGTGTGTTGAAATCATGAAGGAGGGATGAAAGGCTCTCCATCGAAAGTGGATTGAAGACTAACAACACTGCTCCAACCGCAGACCTGAAGCGGCGATAGACTTCTTGGTTGTCTGGATTCCGGTCATCTGGACCCAAGTCATAATATGCCTGCCTCAGGATCTCGGTGTAGAGAGCGTTGATGCCGGACTCCCCTTCGTGAGCAGTGTTCTGTGGAAGGGAGATGAGGATTTTGAGCCTCCTTGGAGGCTGGTGATGACGGCACGCTACGAATTTGATGGCTGTCGATGCATAGATGAACAAACCAGCCGCCTTCTCACAGAGGATATCAATATCGGATGGGGGTGGCCAATCTTCTGTGACATCACAGTGGCTGCGGTTCCTGGCTATGTCGACCAGGCGTGTTCGGAGGTATAGTTTGATGTCGACATCGACCAACGGGCGTTTGACGTCGTGGAGTTTGAGCACTTCCGTGATCGGTCGCAGGGCCGGCAGACGAAATCCGGACCGGATTCGCGGTTCAGGTCGTCCGGTGATAAAGAACTTGACGTGGGGTATCTGTTCGACACAGCGGGAGAGTATCGATAGGAGGGCAGAGGCAGGTTCCTCGTCCTTGCACTCGTCGAGGGCATCGATGATGATCAGGGTCGGTATGTGGGTGGCTTTGAACGGACCAACGATGAGTCTCTCCATCTGCGAACAGAGGCTCTCCCGTCCAGCACCAGGGTTGGCCCTCAGGACTCGAAGCAACTCCTGTCGAAAAGGCGGATACCGGTAGGCGAGCTGGAAGGCAAGGGTCGGAAAGATCATCTGAAGGTTGCTCCTGTCCTCGAAGTCTCGTGAGCAGAAGAAACTTGCACCGAGCCTCCCATCTGCAAAGCACATCTCGGCGAACGTTTGGGCAATGGTCGATTTCCCCGTCCCTGCAAGGCCATTCAGCCAGAAGACTCGTTGATCCTGCTCATCCATCAACCAATGCTCGAGTTGGAGGAGGACCTCCTTCCTCGTTCCCTTCAAACACCCCTGCCTGTTCCCAGAGCGGTGTCCGGCTTCGTCGGTGTGATGCATGCCGTTCAGGAGTATCCGTTCCGTATCTCCCTGTTCGAAAGTTTATTGTGTGGTCGGAACTTAAGGAAGGAAGGCTCACAATGAGTTGACAGCTCTTGTCATAGATGTCTTGTTGTAACGCGGTCTGAAATACTAGATGTCAGGCACGGGGGAAGCGAGTTGGTCCCGGCTACGAACCTGATATTCCAGCACGGCATCGCGAATGTCCTCGACTATACCAGCCAGTTTGTCGGCATTCTTGACGTTGTTGAAAAAACTCTTAAACTTCCCCTGTTCTTTCAATGGCTCGAGTTCTCCGAGAATCTTTCCAAGTTCCCTAACGATCTCTGTCCATCAGACTCGGATCTCGACCTCGAAGAGTTTGGGCATACCGTTCCAACTTCTTTCTCCTTTCTTGCTCCTTGAAATCACCCTCGGAAACAGACGTGCAGAGCGAAGTAGACAGTGCTTTGACCCTGGGTGCCAACGACTCTATCGCTTCCTCATTTTCTTTCGTCCGCTGGAACGCCTGTAAGCTTCACGGATAGTACACTCGGAGGCTGGGGGGCCTTACCTCGCAATTTTCCAAGATAAAACAGAGACCCCCGGCGACAGACTTGAGCGGACCGAAGGCATCTGCGGATTCGTTGACCCCACGGAGCAATAGTTTGGCCGTGGCAGACGCGGTCGACTTCCAATCCGATTTGCTCTTGTCTGTGGTGTTCGGTTCGCTTTTGTTTGGATGAAGAATATCTTGGACGGGATCTGGAACGGCAGAAGTGGTTATGTTCGCCGAAGGAATGACCAAGAACGGGACGACTGGAAGAACTGTGTCCACATACCGTTGGGTTCCCCGCTATCGCTGTGCGAGATCGATGGGGCAGGTGTGGGTGGATTGACCTCGACAACTTTCCCGCCTTCGCCATCGTTCTCCCCTCGACTGGGTCCACTTTCCGCCACACCCTCGGTCTCCAGATGTAGGTGGGGGCTCTGGCCAGCTTCGCTTTCTTCGACATCGGTTTCTTCCCCTTCTTGGTGACTATCGCCCCCGGATCCTTCCTTTTGCTTGTGAATGCCTTCAACGAGTCGATTTTTCATCTTTTTGAACGGTTTCGATATGGAATCCCGGATACCCATTTTGGTGCTATGTCGATGTAGGATCTGGACGGCGATGAGGCACGGTGGCAGATGACTGGACTCGTGTCACGACTCGGTTCAATTTTCGCGCGCTACCCTGTCACAGTCACTCACCGATCCTCCGATTATCGAGCCCCTTGAGTCCTGATTGTCATCGACTGTTTGTTTATCAGTACGCCCAATGCCACAGATTTTTCGCTGAACTCCCCGACGCGCGTCTACCAATGTCAACATGGCCAATCTCTTCGACTCAGCCACAAACGCCCATAATCCACACCAAAGGCTTCCAACCCCGCTGGTCGTGCCACCCCTGCTAGGCGTCCCCCACTGCAATTCGTGAACCGTGATGAGACCTTGACACCAATTCGTCTGATTCTCTACCCATCCGACGGTGCGCAAAACCTCTGAACGCTCAATCAATACTCCACCGTTCAACGTTCAACGCCGACACCTTTTCCTCAGCCACCCGAATTTCTACCAGCCGACTTCCTCGGCGCGCGCCTCACGATATGCGACCGTGCTCCATCCCCTTCCTCGACTATCCAGAGCTCCGCTATATTGAGCAATTGGTCATTTCCCCGCAATCAAAGTGCTCACGATCTCACACCCAAGGTATACATCTCCTGAGGATTGTACGGTGGCTTTTGCGGGGTTCACAAACGGCACGGGCCAAAATCTGAACCGGCTCAGCTCATTGCATTACTACGTCCCGGAATCACAGCTATATGTCCATCCGCTGTGCCAGACAATGTTTTACAAGTGTACTGAGGTGCGGAGGAGTGTCAACGGATCAATTTTACAACGCTTTTCCCGGGCTACACAGGTGACCAAAGACCCCTCTTCTCCAACCTTCTTCACCCCCTCTGTGGACACACAAGCCTACCCTAGAAAGGACCCGTCGCTTTCACAGCTCGTCTTCACTTTGAACGAGGAGCTGAAGCACAGTGCACTCTCCGTCATCCGTTGCGAAAGATTGCCGTGGGCCACCGCGAGGTTCTGTGGAGGGCCCGCTGACTTCCTCTATAGGCTCACCCCCAACATTTTGTGCTGAACCTGGATGGCGATGGTTGACGTCTCTGTGGTGGACGAGATCGTTGAGATTATTCCGTTTCCCGTTCCCGCGAGTCTAGCGTGAGCACGAACGCAAGCCTCATAACATCGTTACTGATTACAGACTATACACACGGAATGTCGAGGAGAAAAAGCGGAAATAGATAGATACTCTAGCCATTCAGCAGCACCCAGAACTCTGCTTAGCGTTCGGGTCTATTGTCGGTGCGACCTGAATGACGCCTCCAGCAGATGGCTTGATCGGGTCATTGTCGGGTTCAAGGGCCTTGCTCGAAACAATGTTGTAGATATCTGTGGAGTATATGTCAGTTCCTATAGGACAGCCGGAAAGGATACACGGTGAAATACCAGTCAGGATGGCTGAGAATGCTTCAGATACGTTAGATGACTCCAGTGCCGAAGTTTCCATGAACAATAGTCCGTTCTGGGCTGTGGAGCAGTCAATCCACACGACCTCGTCGGAGGGTATCAAGAACAACCCACATGCAAAGGCGGCAGCCTCATCTGTAGGGACGGCTCTGAGGTGCTTCAAATCGCTCTTGTTACCAACCAACATGATGACAATGTTGGAGTCAGCATGGTCTCTAAGCTCCTTCAACCAGCGACCGGCACTCTCAAAAGTGTCTCTCTTCGAGATGTCGTAAACCACGAGCGAGCCAACGGCACCACGATAATAGCTAACGATAGATAGGTGTTAGTACGTTGCTATATTAAATGAGGATATCGGAACTTACGCGGCAGTAATAGCCCGGTACCGTTCCTGACCAGCTTTCATAGGGCGTCAGTCCCGAGAATCGACACCATAGCTACCAAATTGGACCGACCGGTATCCCAAATCTGCGCCTTCACCTGCTTGCCATCTACGGTAATGACCTTGGTCGCAAACTCGACCCCAATGGTCGACTTGGAGTTCTGGTTGAATTCGTCTCTCGTAAAGCGTCCGAGCACTAGTTCTTCGCATGAGTATTGTGGCCCGGTACAGGGGAGGAACGACTGGACACACAGTTTCTAGGTAAAGGGGTGAGCATCCGTCATCTTCCGGGCAGTACGTGGATGAATGAGGGCGAAACTGCAGACGTACGATTTTCCGACGCCAGAATCACCAATCAAAACGATCTTTTAAGGATCGACCAGTTAGTTTTTTCTCCCCGGCGGTCTTACGCATATCCTAGGACACGTACCTTGAACAAAAAATCGAAGGAGTTGTTGAGGTCACCCATAGTGGCTGCGGTGAAAGGCAAGTGTGCGGCGTTGTGCCATCACCACCTGGCTTTGTCGACCGATTGTTTGTGCTTGTTTTATTCCCTCGCACTTGAATCCGACCGACATTTGACTCTCCCCTGTTCAACCTCGTCGTCGTTCCCAGCACCCACAAAAGACACTCCGGCATGCTGCGAGTTTGCCGGTAGGCCGGCTCTCGGCCAGTTCGAAACGCAAAATCCCAGTTCCAATTGGTCATCTTCTGGCGCCTATGTCCATGGCCATGGCCATGGTACTTTGTCTGGTTGAACAAAGCAATTGCCGCGTGAAACAACCCATGGCTAGTACACTACGCCACAGGCTATAAATCCACCCACATTGCCATGGTGGGTATACCATCCTTTCTTCCTAACCACCACTGACGCTTCCCTCAAGCTTCCCATCGAAATTTCTTCGCAAAGTCATCATGTCCTCTCAAACCGACGTGACCGACCACCCCTCGAGCCCAGTTGGCGCTATCAACCCATCCGCCCGCTTGCCTGAGCAACGATCTCGCGCCTTACGAAGGCATGAGTCCTTCCTCCTGCTCCAATCCGTTCCCGCCACCCATCGTGCCACCAATGTCGAACAAGGAAGCAGTACACAAGAGGACGTTTCCCAAACCCCCAGAGTTCCACTTGAACAAGTGCCAAGATGTGCAGACCTGTGGTTCGAAGATGGCGATATAATCATCTGGGCCCAAAACAAGAACGCCTCTCTGCTTTACCGGGTTCATTCCCGCGTCCTGAAAGAGAGTGGGGCAGAACCATTCTGCACAGTCGTCAGTTGTGAATACCCGGACCCGAAGACGTCTAACGAGACATTTTTAAATGGCGTTTGGGTCCTCAAATACGCTGACCAGGATCCTGCTGATATCCTGTATGTGCTCAAGTGGATGTATGAGCGACCGTAAGTCAGCTCCCCTTTTGCCTCCGATCTGGAGAATGACGCCTCCTAGATCCATATCGAAACGCTCCACTATACCTTTCGCGGCCCTGAAGGTTTATCTGGAACGGTCGGAAATACACTTTGTCCCCGCAATGCGCCGTTGCGCGCTGGAATACTTGTGGAACATGCTTCCGACCAGCCTCAACTACCACCAACGCGTCCCAACCCTCGTTGAGGACTGTTACTCCGAAAACCCCACCCTCTTCTACAAGCCGCACGTGCTTCTCACCCTCCTCCTCCTCTCCA
>Ga0307515_10007769_pt1 | contig 21100 bp, 15 predicted proteins | sample 17_EM_MG_FD_194513 | JGI IMG/M metagenome (GOLD analysis project Ga0307515, IMG submission 194513) | Populus trichocarpa ectomycorrhiza microbial communities from riparian zone in the Pacific Northwest, United States - 17_EM | ecosystem: Host-associated > Plants > Roots > Unclassified | place...
CCATTCGTAGTCGGCCTCGACCAGGCCGAGCTGGCCCAGGTCGTCTTCACGGTGGGCATCGAAGCCGGCCGAGATGAAGATCATCTGCGGCTTGAACTTCTCGAGCCGCGGCAGCCACATGGCTTCGATCATCTCGCGCACCTCGCCGCCGCGCGTGTAGGGCGGTATCGGCAGGTTCACCATGTTGTCGCCCTTGGGGTCGGTGCCGCTGTAGGGGTACAGCGGGCTCTGGAAGAAACTGACCATCAGGATGCGCTCATCGCCAGCGACGATGTCTTCGGTGCCATTGCCGTGGTGCACGTCGAAGTCGATGATGGCCACGCGCTGCAAGCCGCGCACGTCGAGCGCATGTCGCGCTGCGATGCTCACGTTGTTGAAGAAGCAGAAACCCATGGTCTGGTCGCGCGTGGCGTGGTGGCCCGGCGGTCGCGTCGCGCAGAAGGCGTTGTCGATCTCGCCGTCGATCACCGCATCGGTGGCGGCCACGGCTGCACCGGCCGCGCGGCGCACAGCCGCCCAGGTGCTGGCGTTCGCGCTGGTGTCGGGGTCGAAGGCACGCGACTCGCCGGTGATCTCGAGCTGTTCCAGGCGGTCTTTCAACTGCGTGACATAGCCGGTGGTGTGGGCGAGCTCCAGGTCGCTGAGATCGGCAAGCGGCGCCTCGCGCTGGTCGAGTGCCACGTCGAGGCCGCTTGCGATCAGGTGATCGTGGATCGCGTCGAGCCGCTGCGGGCATTCGGGGTGGCCTCGCCCCATGTCGTGGGCGCGGCAATCGGAGTGGGAGTACAGGGCGGTAGACATAAGCGGCGGTGTGTAGGTTTCGGGTATCGTGCTTCACATGAGCCCAGCCCTTGCGTCACAACTCACCCGATTGATAGACCAGATTAGCACGATCATTGTGGGCAAGCGGCCCCAGATACGCGACTGTGTGGCCTGCCTCCTGGCCGGAGGCCACCTGTTGATCGAAGACGTGCCCGGCGTTGGCAAGACCACCCTCGCACACGCGCTCGCGGTATCGCTCGGCCTGCGCTTTTCACGCAGCCAGTTCACCGCCGACCTGATGCCGTCGGACCTGATCGGCGTGAGCATCTACGAGCGCAGCAAGGAGGCCTTCGTGTTCCACCCCGGCCCGGTGTTCGCGCAGGTGCTGCTGGCCGACGAGATCAACCGCGCCGGTCCCAAGACGCAGAGCGCATTGCTCGAGGCGATGGAAGAGCACCAGGTGACGGTCGAAGGCGAGACGCGTCCGCTGCCCCGGCCTTTCTTCGTGATCGCCACCCAGAACCCAACCGACCAGCTGGGGACCTACCCGCTGCCCGAGTCGCAACTCGACCGCTTTCTGATGTGCCTGACGCTCGGCTACCCCGACAAGGCCAGCGAGCGGGCGCTACTCGCCGGCACCGACCGGCGTGACGCCATCGGCGCACTCAAGGCGGTGATGTCGCCCGAGGAGCTCATCGCAGCGCAGCAAGAGGTGCTGAAGGTGACGGCATCCGACGCGCTGCTCGACTACCTGCAGGCCTTGATTGCCGCCACCCGCAGCGGAGCGTGGTTCGTCGACGGCCTGAGCCCGCGGGCCGGCATCGCCGTGTTGCGCGCCGCCAAGGCTCACGCGCTGCTCGACCAGCGCGACTACGTGGCGCCTGACGACGTGCAAGCCATCCTCGCGCAAACCGTGGCGCACCGGCTGGTTCCCGTGGCCGGTGCCGGCCGCGGCGCCCGCGCGCAGGTGCGGGCAATGGTGGAATCGATCGCGCTGATCTGAATCAGCGCTCGCGCGGCGCCAACCTTTAACTCACTCGTTGTTTTTCAGATCCGGGCCGACGTAGACCCGCACCGTCTGCGGCAGTGCAGCAACGACCTGGTTCAGGTCGAACGAACGTGCAGGCGTGTAGAACTGCCACGCGGAGCGAGTGCCGTTGACGCTGAACACGACGGTTTCGCCAAACGCCACATCCACCGAGCGAGTGTCGGGTGTGATGACCACGGTGCGGGCCGGGGTGGTGTCGGGCGCGGCATCGCCGAGCACTGTCGTGGGATAGGCCTGAGCGGCCGCGCACAGCATGGTGGCGGCAGCAAAGGCAGAGAGGCGAATGAGCTTCATGCTGATCTCCAGAGGGTGACTCAACAGCGAAAAGTATGGGGCACAGAGCCCGGCTACGATCGACGCATGGTCTCTACCGTCCGCTCAAGGTTGCCACGACTGCCCAGTCCCGCGAAAGAAATACGCCAACGCTTTCGCGCGTGGTGGCAGCAGCGCGTGCCGCGCACCGACACGCTGCAGCTGACGCAGCGCAACATCTACATCCTGCCGACCAAGGCCGGGTTGATGTTCGGCGTGACGCTGATGGTGCTGCTCGTCGCGTCGATCAACTACCAGCTGAGTCTCGGTTATGTGCTGACCTTCTTGCTGGCCGGCAGCGGCATCGTCTCGATGCACGTGACCCACAACACCTTGCGCGGCCTGACGCTGCACCTGCGCCCGCCGACCGCCGTGTTCGCCGACACACCGGCGCTGCTCGACATCACGCTCACCAGTCCGGGCAACGCGCGCTTCGGCATCGGGCTGCGCATGGAGGCGACGCACGCTGCCACGCTGAGCTGGATCGACGTGCCCGAAGGTGGGCAGGCCAACACACAAGTCAGCTTCGTTCCAGACCGGCGCGGCCGATACGACGTGCCGGCGATCAGCGCCGAGACCCGCTTTCCACTCGGCCTGTTCCGCGCCTGGTCGATCTGGCGACCCAGCGCGCAGGTGCTGGTCTATCCCAAACCGGAACAACCGGCCGCCCCCCTCCCGCCGGCGCATGCGACGCCCGGCGGTCCGACCACGCGCCGCAACGCAAACGGTGGCGAGGTTGAAGGCATTCGCGCCTACCGGCGTGGCGACCCGATGAAGCTCGTCGCCTGGAAGAAGGCCGCACGCAGCCTGGAGACCGGCGGCGACCTCGTCAGCCGCGACACCAGCGCCTCGGTGCAGCAGCAGCTCTGGCTGGACTGGCAGCAATGCATCGGCTTGGCGCCCGAAGACCGCCTGTCTCGGCTGACCGCCTGGGTGCTGGCCGCGCATCGCGTGACGGCCGAGTACGGCCTGCGCCTGCCGGGAGCGACCGTCGCTCCGGGCCAAGGTGACGGCCAGCGCAAGGAATGCCTGGAAGCACTGGCGCTATGGCAGTGACATGGACGGGGTGGCGGCACCTGCCTCGAGAAGCACGCGACACGCTGTTCCTGCTCGCGGTCATCGCCTGGACCGTGCTGCCACACCTGGAGCATCTGCCCGTGTGGTGCGGACTGCTGACTGCGGCCGTGCTGTTCTGGCGCACGCGGCTAGTCCTGACCAACGCCCCCTTGCCCGGCCGGTGGGTACTGGTGGCGGTCCTTGCACTCGCGGCCGGGCTCACGCTGTGGTCGTTCAAGACCCTGCTCGGCAAAGAGCCTGGCATCACGCTGGCGGTGGTGCTGATGGCGTTGAAGACCCTGGAGCTGCGCGCTCGGCGCGACGCCTTCGTGGTGTTCTTCCTCGGCTTCTTCCTGGTGTTGACGCACTTCCTGTTCTCGCAGTCGTTGCTGGTGGCTGCAGCGATGCTGGCCTCGGTCTGGGGCTTGCTGACGGCGCTGGTGCTGGCCCACATGCCGGTCGGCCAGCCCAGCTTGCGCCAGGCCGGAAAGCTCGCGCTGCGCACGGCCTTGCTGGGCGCGCCGATCATGGTGCTGCTCTTCATGTTGTTCCCGCGCATGGGGCCGCTATGGGGCGTGCCGCAGGACGGGCAAAGCAAGACGGGTTTGTCCAACACCATGAGCATGGGCACCGTGGCCCAGCTCGCGCTGGACGACACCATCTCCATGCGCGTCAAGTTCTTCGGTCCCGCGCCACCGCTCGAAAGCCTGTACTTCCGCGGCCCGGTGCTGTCGCGTTTCGATGGCAAGACCTGGGGCGCGAGTTATTCGTCATTTGCCTCGCCGCGCACCGAGCTGCGCCCCGGCAGCGCCGCCCTGCCCTACGAAGTCACCCTCGAACCCCTGCGCCTGCCATTGCTGCCCTTGCTCGAAGCCACGACCGAAGTGAGCCCCATCGAGAACATGCAGGCGACCCGCCGCGAAGACCTGGTGTGGAGCACCGACCGACCGGTGCTGGAGCGGCTGCGCTTCAGCGCCACCGCCCACACCGTCTTTAGCCATGGGCCGATACAACGAGCGCCCAGCCTCGCGGAGAACCTGAACCTGCCAGCCGGTTTCAACCCGCGCACGCTGGCCTGGGCGCATCAACTCGGCAACGACCCGCGCTACGTCAACGCCGATGCCCGGGTGCTGGCCCAGGCGGTGATGCAGCACATCCGCACCGGCGGCTTCACCTACACGCTCGATCCCGGCCTGTATGGCGAAGCCAACCCGCAAGCTGCGATCGACGAGTTCTGGCTGGATCGCAAGGAAGGCTTCTGCGAACACTTCGCCTCGGCCTTCGTGGTCATCATGCGCGCGCTCGACGTCCCGGCCCGCGTGGTCACCGGCTACCAGGGCGCCGACCCGCTGCCCGTCGACGGCTACTACATCGTGCGCCAGAGCTATGCCCACGCCTGGGCTGAATATTGGCAAGAGGGCCGCGGCTGGGTCCGAGCCGACCCCACCGGCGCAGTCGCGCCCGATCGCATCCGCCGCAGCCTGAGCTTGACGCCGGCGCCCGGCTTCGTGGCCGGCACCATCGGCAGCATCAATCCTCAGTTGCTTGCGCAGATGCGCGAGGCCTGGGAATCGCTCAACAACCGCTGGAACCAGTGGGTGCTCAACTATTCGCGCGGCCAGCAGATCGACCTGATGAAGAAGCTCGGGTTCGATTCACCCAGTTGGCAAGACGTGGCCTTGCTCTTGATCGGCGCGCTCAGCACCCTGAGCCTGCTCGGAGCCGGTTGGGCCTGGTGGGATCGTCATCGGCAAGACCCTTGGGAGCGCCAGGCGAGCAAGCTGCGTCGCGCGCTGCGCACTCTCGGTCTCGGCGCCGGTGCGCACGAAGCCCCACGCGCACTCGCGGCCCAGGTCGATCAGCGCTTTGGCCCACCGGGCGCCACGCTGTCGGGCCTGCTGATGACGCTGGACCGCGAACGCTACGGCCGCGACCCACTCAAGCGCCCCTCGGCCGAATGGCTGCGGGCGCTCCAGAAAGAAGCCAAAACCCTGCGCCGAGGCATGAAAACGACCCCTTGATAATGCGGCCATGCCCGTGATTCCTTCGCTTCTTCGCCCCCTCGTTCTCGCACTTGTCGCCAGCATCATGCTGAGCGCCACGGCCGACGCCAAGCCGCGTGCGCAGGACGACAACGCACCCGACATCGTGACCTACGGCCAGCGCGACGACGTGATGCGCTTCGGCACAGAACTGGCCCAGCGCCAGGGGCTCGACCCTGCCTGGGTACAGGCCCGGCTTGCCGAAGCCCGCTTCGTGCCCAATGTCGCCAAGTTCATCATGCCGCCGCCGGCCGGCACGGCGAAGAACTGGGCGGCCTACCGCTCGCGCTTCGTCGAACCCAAGCGCATTCGCAGCGGGCTCGCCTTCTGGCGCGAGAACGAGAAATGGCTGCAGCGCGCCGAAGAGACGTACGGCGTGCCCGCCGAGATCATCGTGGGCGTGATCGGCGTCGAGACCATCTATGGCCAGCAGATGGGCAGCTTCCGCGTGATCGATGCGCTCGCCACACTGTCCTTCGACTTCCCAGAAGGCCGCAAGAACCGCAGCGCCTTCTTCCGCGACGAGCTGGAGCAGTTGTTCGTGCTGTGCCACAGCGCAGGCGTCGACCCGCTTGCACTCAAGGGCAGTTATGCCGGCGCCATGGGCATGGGTCAGTTCATGCCCAGCAGCTGGAACAAATACGCCGTCGATTTCGATGGCGATGGCCGTGTCGATCTGCACGGCAGCCCGGCCGACGTGATTGGCAGTGTGGCCCACTACTTCGCCGAGTTCGGCTGGCAGCGCGGCATGCCGACACGCTTTGACGTGGCCGCGCCTGTGGAGACTTCCGACCGCGCCGTCCTGCTCGAGCCAGACATCCTGCCCAGCTTCACGGCCCAGCAGTTCGCTCAACGCGGTGCCGGCCTGCCGGCCGCGGGGCGGGAGTTCACCGGCCCACTCGCGCTGATCGAATTGCAGAACGGTGATGCAGCACCGAGCTACGTTGCTGGCACCGCCAACTTCTACGCCATCACGCGCTACAACTGGTCGAGCTATTACGCGATGGCGGTGATCGATCTGGGCGAGGCGATCGCCACGGTCAAGAAGCGCGTGGATCGCTGAGGATCAGCTCAACACGAGTTCGACTGGAGCTACTTCTCGCGACCACGCGTCGGGAGAAAAATCTTCAACCACATCGAGCCCACGCTGCAGCTCCCAGCTCGAGTCATTCCAACCCATGCTGACCCATTCGGGTTGTGCCACGATCGCGTGACGAGGTTCGGATTCGCTGCTCGTTTTCATGTGAAAACTCCTTGCTGCCATTCTTCGCTCCCTTTGTTTGCTTGCCTTCAGTGTGCGCAAGCGGGGTTTGCGAAACCATCCCACCGATGGCTGTAACCATAGCGATCAAGGGCCCCCAAAAGCATCCCCGAGGTCGAGGGTCGGCCTTCTGGGGGATGCGACTTTGTGGCGGTTTTCTTCGCGGACCGAGGGTGCTCCACACCCCTCGACCGAGGGGCCGATGTCAGCTCGGGATCACGCTCACCGAGACGTCCATGTCCTGCGTTCCACCACCGAGGATCACGCCGCGAAGCGGCACCACGTCGGCGAAGTCGGCGCCCCACGCCAGCGTGATGTAGCGCTTGTCGGCCAGCTGGTTGTTGGTGGGGTCGAACTCGACCCAGCCGGTGCCGGGCGAATACGCCGCCACCCAGGCATGCGAGGCATCCACCCCCATCAGGCGCGGCTGGCCTTCGGGCGGGTCGGTGAGCAGGTAACCCGACACATAACGGGCCGGCAAGCCATGCCCGCGCAGGCAGGCCAGCATCAGGTGGGCGAAGTCCTGGCAGACGCCGCGGCGCTGGTACAGCACCTCGTCAACCGAAGTGCTGACAGTGGTGGCGTCGGGGTCGAACTCGAAATGCGCATGGATACGCTGCATCAGGTCGGTGACGGCTTCAAGCCAGTCGCGCGCAGGCGTCAGTGACTCCAGTGCGTAGACGCGGGCACCTTCTGACAACGGCACGAGCAGGGTCGGCTCGCACATCAGCGATGGCCCGAGATCGTCGACCTGCGGTTCGCGACGCAAGTTGTCGCGCACGCTCTCCCAGGCGACGAAGGGCGAGTCGTCGACCTCCGGCCTGTCAGCCACTTCGACGCTGCATTGCATGCGCACCCGCAGCATGCGATGAGCGCCATGCAAGCCGAAATGCGTGATGCTGTTGCCAAAGCTGTCGGGCGCGTCGTGACGCTCGTCTGGCGGCGGGTCGATCTGGATCGAACACGACAACAGGCGCTGCCACGGCAGGTTGCGAGGCGTCAGCCGGGCGAGCTGCCACGACTGCGACACCGGCGCCGCGTAGACATAGCGGGTCTCGTGCTCCACCGTGTAGCGCTCGCCGGAGCCGGTGGCCCCGGTTCGGTTGCTTTGTGACTGTGACTGCGTTTGCATCGCGCTCATGCCACCAGTGAAAGCACGCTGCGCGAATCGGCGTGCGAGAAGAACTTCAGCGTGAGTTCGTCAGACACCGTGTGCGCTGCACGTTGCAGTTGATCCAGCACCTCTGCCAGCGCCTCGCTCTCCGGATGAAAGTCGCTCGGCTGCAGCGACAGCAAAGCCGTCTGCGCCGGCGCCAGCACGTCGCCGGCAAAGCGGCCGTGCACGCGTTCCAGCTTGTCGACATATTCCACCAGGCCCTTGACCTGGAAGGCGACTGAGCGCGGGTTGGTGTCGTCACGCATCAGCAGGTCGAGCACGGGCAGCCACTCGGGCGCCACCAGGTAGCGCGAGCGATAGGTCACCGTCGAATCGGCCAGCTCGAGCAGCCATTCCAGGCCCGATGCACGCCCTTCATGGGTGGCTACCTGCAGGGCAGTGCACAGGTGGGACAAGCGCTCGATGCGCCGCCCGATCGACAGGAAGCGCCAGCCGGTGCCGCGCGTCATGCCGTCGAGCACATAGCCCGACAGCGTCATCGTCGTCGTCACCGCCCGATCGAGCCAGCCGAGCGCCAGCGGCAACGAGCTGCCGCGCTGGAACACCGGGTCGCCGATCAGGCGGTTGAGCGTGCGCCAGTTATCGGCCGACATCCGGTCGCGCAAATTGAAGGCCACACGAGAGAGCTGACGCAGCCGCAGGCTCAGCCCTTCTTCGGGATGCGTGGCCGCGCGCAGCAACTCGGTGCCCGGGTTCTCGGCCGACTCGATCAGGCCCATGCGCTCCGCCAGCGCGAGCACCGGCACGAGGCCATCGGACAAATCATCGGCGTTGACATCCGCATGGCCCAGCACGGTGGCGATGGCCACGCGCAGCAGGCGCGCCGCAGCGTCACAGCGCTCGCCGTAGCGGCCGAACCAGAACAGGTTCTCTGCCGCGCGCGAAGGCACGTTGCCACGCGAGGTGACGAGATCGGCGGGCGAGACGGTGCTGGAGAGCAGCGAGAACGACGCATTCACCGGCCCGTCGGACAACACCCAGGTGTCCTTGGAGCCACCGCCGCGCTGCATACCGATCACGCGCGAATCGCCATCACCCGCCACGCGGGTCAGCCCGCCCGGCATCACACGGTAGCCGTTGGGCGTGGCCACTGCGAACACGCGCAGGCCAACCGTGCGTGCGCTCAGGCGGTCGCCCTTCAGGCCGGGCCCGCGCTCGAGCACTGGCGCCTGCGAGACATGCACCCACTCCTGTGCCACATAGCGCTGCGGCCGCGACGCGACGCGCGCCTTCAACAGCACGCGCTCATCGGCCGACAGGTCGGCGCCGAACACCGCCGGCTCGCGCGCCGAGCGGTCGAGCGGTTTGATGATGATGTGCTCGAGCCGCTTCCAGGCGTCTTCGAACGCGGCCTGCTCGCCCAGCCACCAGGTGGCCACCGAAGGCAGGCGCAGCTTTTCGCCCAGCAACTTCTCGCTGAGCTTGGGCAGGTAGCCGAGCAAGGCGCCGGACTCGAGTACGCCCGAGCCGAGCGCATTCGCGAGCATCACCGTGCCGCGGCGCGCGCAGTCGGTGAGGCCGGCCACGCCGAGCGCCGAGTTGGAACGCAGCTCGAGCGGGTCGCAGTAGTCGTCGTCCTGGCGGCGCAGGATGGCGTGCACGCGCTTCAAGCCTTCGACCGTCTTCATCCACACGCGGCCGTCGCGTACCGTGAGGTCCGTGCCCTCGACCAGCGCAAAGCCCAGGTAGCGCGCCAGCAGCGCATGCTCGAAATAAGTTTCGTTGTAAGGGCCAGGTGTGAGCAGCGCAATCAGCGGTGGGCCGTCACCTTTCGGTGCCCAGCGCAGCAGCGATTCGCGCAGGTTCGAGAAGAACGAGGCCAGATGCTGCACATGCAGGTCGCGAAACAGCTGCGGGAAGACTCGCGACACCACCAGCCGGTTTTCCAGCGCATAACCGGCGCCTGATGGGGCCTGCGTGCGGTCGTTCACCACCCACCAGCGGCCATCGGGCGAGCGCGCGAGGTCGGCTGCGTAGTTGAAGAGATGCACCCCGCCCGCCGGGCGGATGCCCTGCACCTGGTGCAGAAAACCGCTGTGGCCGAAGATCACCGAAGGCGGAATGGCGCCGCTGCGCAGCAAGGTCTGCTCGCCATAGATGTCGCCCAGCACGCGGTTGAGCAGCTCGGCCCGCTGGGCGATGCCGGCTTCGATCTCCTCCCACTCGCTGGCCGACAGCAAAAGCGGCAGCGGGTCGACTTCCCACGGCCGGTCGGCGCCCTTGGGGTCGGCGTAGACGTTGTAGGTGATGCCGTTCTCGCGGATCTGCCGTTCCATCAGCGCCAGGCTGTCGCCGATGCCTGGGCCTTCGCGCTCGGCCAGCGAGCGCAGGAAGGCGTCCCAGTGCGGCCGCGGCTCGCCCGGTGCTACGAGCAGCTCGTCGTAGCGGTCTTCCAGGGCGGCGTAGCCAGACAGCAGCTTTCTGAGCATGAACGGGAGCGATTGCACGTAGGACCACCCATTCTCGTGGATTAGCGGTCGCGCACCCGGCGGGGCGAACCGCGAGCTGTCGTGCAAAAACGATACCTGCTGCACATTTACCGACACACCGCTCGTAAACCGGGTAGCGATCTCAACGTCTTGCCGGCCACAGGCTTTTGGCTGCAACGCTTACAAATCGACTCGACGTTCTTCATTGCCGCCGAATTATTTGGTCCCGAGAATGCCTCTCGGAGAAAACGGCCCGGCGAGACCTGCGGCCGGCACAACGACAACATCTCGGGGGACTGCACATGCATCGACTGAAAAGCCCGGCCGCCGATCCTAGCTAAACAGCGCAGTGAGGCTATCGCTGATCCTGATCTGCGGATTGATGCTGCTGGCGCCGGCAATGGCCTGGCTGTGGTTCGACGAACCACCGTCGCACGCCGCCGGTAACGCACCCACGCAAGCAAGCCTGCCAACAAGCCTTCCCAGCACGCGCGGAGACGGCCTTGACGCCACGGAAGGTTTGAACGCCGATATCGGGCCATCGGCCACTCCGGACACTGCGGGGGCACGCACGTTTGCCGTGGTCGACCTGTGCGGTCTCGGTCGCCTCAGCGTGGCCGCTGACGCCGACGAAGACACAGACGTCCCCAACCTGGAAGGCTTGCCGGCACCGGTGGGTCAGACACCGCTGGCTCAAGCGAAGGCGCGTTGGCTCGGTGAACTACGCGAGGGCGGCGCGGGAACGAGCGTTGCGGCCCTGCTGCTGGACAAGCCGGCGACCAACGACGACGAGGCCAAACGGCTGTGGGGCGAGGCGCTTCTGCGAGCGGCCTACACGAGCGAGAACGCGGCGGCCCTGACCTGGGCCGAAGAAGCGTGCACGTATGCGGCTGATGACGGTGCCTGTCGGTTGAGCCTGGTGAGGGCGCGCCTGCGCGCGGACCCAACGAATGCAGTTCACTGGGTCGCGTTGGCCGATGAAGACCCCACGGCTGCGGAAGAAGCCTGGCGAGGTCTCCTGGCAGCCAAGCGCTGGACCGAATCACCTCAGGCCCTGGAGTCGATGACCCAGGCCGCGCTTCCCGACGACGTGCCGGCCTACGTGCGCCAAGCCTTGGGCGAGCAGGTTCGCGCGCGCGCCGCCACCCTCCCCGCCCCCAGTGAAAGCTTTGTGCAAGAGCGCTGCCAGGATCCAGTGCCCGAGCGCAAACAGCAGTGCGATCACCTGATCCGGATGCTTCTGGAGCGAGGCGATTCGCTCCACACGCTTTCACAGGCTGCCCAGCTCGCGCAAGCCTCCGGCTGGGCACCCGAGCAGCTGAACAAGATGAACCAGGAGCTGCAGGCCTTGGCCAGCGCCGAGGTGCTGGCAGCACCCGACAAGCGCCAACCTTTGTCGTGTGCGAGTGCAGAGGCCTCGAGCCGCTTCGCAGCCGACGTCAGGCAACTGGGTGAACTGGGGGCCTTGCAGGCGCGACGCGCAGCGTCCACGCAAGGTCTCAGGTAAGAGGAATCCAGACAAAAAATCGTCTCGGGCAACAAGCAAAAAACGACAACCAAAGAAAGGGAAACCATCATGAGAATCAAAGCGTTCCTGTGCGGCCTCGCGGCCTGGCTGCTTGCGGCAAACGTTCATGCCGTTGGCGAGGTGACGGGGTGCGGAACCGAGACCAGCAACCTCAAGGCGTCAAAAGTTCTCTATGTGACACCCTCTGCGGCCGCAAGCGGGAGCGGCACGAGCTTCAGTTCCCCGATGAGCTTCACCGCCGCGCTCAATGCGGTGGCGGCAGGCCAGATGATCTTGCTGCAGCCCGGCAAGTACGCGGTGCCGTACAAGGCGGGTGCCAAGAACACCATCACGCTGTCCAAGTCGGGCACCGCGAGCGCTCCGATCTACATGGTGGCGGCCAACTGCGGGAAGGCCGTCATCGACTTCTCCTTTCCCGAAAAAACCTACGTTCAAGATTCCTTCGGGTTCGCGCTGAAAGGCAGCCACTGGTACTTCAAGGGGATCGATGTCACGCGTGCGGGCTATCAGGGCGTGTACGTCACGGGCAAGTACAACACCTTCGAGAACTGCGCCTTCTACGAGAACCGCAACACCGGGCTCGAAATCAACAAGGGCGGCGCCTACACCACGGTGCTCAACTCAGACGCTTACCGGAACTACGACCCGAAGAAGTCGGGCAGCATGGCCGACGGGTTCGGCCCCAAGCAAACGCAGGGGCCCGGCAACCGCTTCATCGGCTGCCGGGCGTGGGAGAACTCGGATGACGGGTTCGACTTGTTCGACAGCCCCGAGGTGGTCACGATCGAGAGCAGCTGGGCCTTCCGCAACGGCATCAACCTCTGGAACGTCTCGTCGTTTGCCGGCAATGGCAATGGCTTCAAGCTCGGCGGCAATGCCACCGTCGCGCGCAACCACATCACCCAATCAGTAGCCTTCGGCAACCCGAGCAAGGGCTTTGATCAGAACAACAACGCCGGCGGAATCACCGCGATCAACAACACCTCGTTCAAGAACGGCATCAACTTCGGGTTCTGCAGTGCGGTGAAGTCGGGCGAGAAGCATGTGTTTCGCAACAACGTGTCGGTGTCTGCATCGCAAGACATCTGCAACGCCGACTCCAAGAACAACACCTGGAACACAGGGCTCGCCGCCAGCACCGCAGACTTCGAGAGCATCGATCTGAGCCTGGCCACCGCACCCCGCAACCCGGATGGCACCCTGCCGTCCAACAAGCTGTTCCGGCTCGCAAGCGGCAGCAAGCTGATCAACGCAGGCGTCAACGCCGGTCTGCCCTACCAGGGGTCGGCACCGGACCTGGGAGCATTTGAGCGCCAATAAGCCTGCGCGCTCTCTCGACGGCTATTGCTCTTGAGCTCTGGCCGTCGTGACCGGAGCAGACAGCGCCCGCGCAATGCGGTGACGCTGCACCTTGGTCTTCGGCACGGGGAAGTCGAACCAGCTGCGTACGTCTTCCTCGAGCCCGATGCCGTGCATGAAGTTGTAGAGCGCCTTCTTCAGCGCCACACCAAGTGCGTCATGGTTGACACCGGTGGGGTCGATGAAGCCGATGTCGTTCTTGGCAAACGTCACGGGCGGCAGCGGCTGCAAGATCACGCCGTAGTCCTCGGGGTTCTTGCCGACCGGTGAGTGCACCGTACAGGCAAAGCGGTGAAAGAAGCCGGACTGGATGCAGCCTGTCTCGAACAGCTGGCGCACGTACTCGAGCGCGTCCACCGTGTCCTGCACCGTCTGCGTCGGGAAGCCATACATCAGGTAGGCGTGCACCAGGATGCCGGCGTCGCTGAAAGCCTTGGTGACACGCGCCACCTGTTCGACCGATACGCCCTTTTTCATCAGGTTCAGCAAACGGTCGGACGCCACCTCGAGCCCACCCGAGATGGCGATGCAGCCGCTGTCGGCCAACTGCTGGCAGAGCTCAGGGCTGAACGACTTCTCGAAACGGATGTTGCCCCACCATGAGACCGAGAGCTGGCGCCTGATCAGCTCGGCCGACAGCGTCTTCAGTGCCTTGGGTGGCGCCGCTTCGTCGACGAAGTGGAAGCCGGTCTGCCCGGTTTCCTTGACGATGGCCTCGATGCGGTCGACCAGCGTGGCGGCCGACGCACCCTCGTAGCGCGAGATGTAGTCGAGGCTCACGTCGCAGAAGCTGCACTTCTTCCAGTAGCAGCCATGCGCCACGGTGAGCTTGTTCCAGCGCCCGTCGCTCCACAGCCGGTGCATGGGGTTGAGCATGTCGAGCAGCGACAGGTAGCTGTTGAGCGGCAAGCCGTCCCAGGTGGGCGTACCGACTTCGGCAAAGGCGATGTCCTGCTCGATCCAGTTGACGTAGCGGACCACGCCGTCTTCGCGCAGATAGGTGCGCACGAGGCGCTGCTGCGAGCGCTTGCCTTGCAGGTGCTCGAGCAGCGCCAACAGCGGCCGCTCGCCTGCATCGAGCGTCACGTAGTCAAAGTGGTCGAACACGCGCGGCTCGGTGAGCTCGCGCAGCTCGGTGTTGACGAAGCCGCCACCCAGCACGGTGACGATGGTTGCGTCGTGCGCCTTCACGGCCTGCGCGATGCGAAAGGCGGCATACACCGAGCCCGGGAACGGCACCGAGATCAGCACCACGCTAGGCCGATGGCGCTGCAGGGAAGCGAGCGTCAAGTCGACCAGCGTGCGGTCGACCAGGTTCAGCGGAGCGGCCAGCGCGCGCGCGAGCGGCTCGAAAGTCGGCTGGCTTTGGGCCAGCGATTCGGCATAGCGCACGAACTCGAAGCGCGGGTCGATCGCGTCGCGCAACACGTCGGCCAGGTCGTTGAGGTACAGCGTGGCCAGGTGGCGTGCGCGGTCTTGCATGCCGAGTGCTCCGAAGGCCCAGGCAAGCGGGTCACCGCCGTCTTCATCGATGTAGACATCGAGCGAATCGAATCGTGGCCCTTCGGGCAAGAAGCCGCGCCCGGCAATGCGGTGGCCCAGCGTCGGATCGCGCCCCTGCAGGAAGGCAATGGTCGGGCCGATGGTGGCGAGGTAGCGGTCGAACTGGTCGACGAACACATGGAGCATCGGCGAGCGAGACGCCTCGGGCATCGCATCGATCTGCGCTCGCACCTGGGTCAAGCCGTCGACAGAGAGCAGCTCCAGCACCAGGGCCAAGGCCAGATCTTCCTGCACGGCATCGACGGCTCGCGAACGCAGGAAGCCGGTGAGGTAGGCGGTCGACGGATAAGGCGTGTTGAGCTGCGTCATCGGTGGAATGACGGACAGCACGCGGAGCGCAGAAGTGGACATCCCCTGAGTCTGCCACGCGCTTTCTTCACGCGTACAGTGGCCTCAACCCACCACCCCTGCGCGATCGACATGGCTGACGACATTCACTTCTACGAACCGCGGCTCGGCCACGGCCTACCGCACGATCCGTTCAACGCCATCGTCGGCCCACGGCCCATCGGCTGGATCTCGTCGCACGACGCGCAGGGCCGCCTGAACCTCGCGCCCTACAGCTTCTTCAACGCCTTCAACTACACGCCGCCGATCGTGGGCTTTTCGAGTATTGGATTCAAGGACACAGTGCGCAACGTGCAGCAGACCGGCGAGTTCGGCTGGAACCTAGCCACGCGGCCGCTGGCCGAGGCGATGAATACCAGTTGCGCCGCAGTGCCGCCCGAGGTGAACGAGTTTGAGCTGGCCGGCCTGACACCGGCGGCCTCACGCGTGATCTCGGTGCCGCGCGTCGCCGAGAGCCCGGTCTCGTTCGAGTGCCGGGTCACGCAGATCATCCAGCTGCAAGGTGCCAATGGCGCCAAGGCCGACAGCTGGTTGACACTGGGCGAGGTGGTGGCGGTTCACATCGCCAAGTCGCTGCTCAAGAACGGCGTTTACGACACCGCCGCTGCGCAACCCATTCTGCGCGGCGGTGGCCCGGGGGATTACTTCAGCATCGGGCCGGAACAGCTGTTTCGCATGTTCCGGCCACGCTGATCTCTGACCTCAATACTGAGACGCTCGGCGCAGATCGAGTGTGAACGGGAAGTCCGGATTGCGTTCTTCCTTCGTCACCGTCATCACACCCGGCGTGTGGCCGAGGCGGAAGAAGCGCGCTAGGCGGCGTGCCTCGGCTTCATAAGAATTGACCGGCGCGGTGTCGTAGTTGCGGCCACCCGGGTGGGCGACGTGATATTGGCAACCGCCCATCGAGCGGCTCATCCAGGTGTCGAACAGGTCGAAGGTCAGCGGCGCGTTGGTGCCGATGGTCGGGTGCAGCGCCGAGGGCGGCGCCCAGGCCTTGTAGCGCACGGCCGCGACGAACTCACCCACCTTGCCGGTGGACTGCAGCGGCACCACGCGGCCGTTGCAGGTGAGCACGTGGCGGTCGCTCACGAGACCAGTGGCCTTCACCTGCAGGCGCTCGACCGATGAATCGACGAAACGCACCGTACCGCCTGCACCGCCCTCCTCGCCCATCACGTGCCACGGCTCCAGCGCGAGGCGGAAGTCGAGTTCGGCGCCTTCGACGCTGAAGTCGCCGATGTGCGGGAAGCGGAAGCTGAGGTGCGGCGCGAACCATTCGGCTTTGACCGGGTAGCCGAACTGGTTGAGCTCTTCGACCACATCGCACAGGTCTTGCCACACGAAGTGCGGCAGCATGAAGCGGTCGTGCAGCTCGGTGCCCCAGCGCTTGAGGCGCGGCGGCTGATACGGCTTCTGCCAGAAGCGCGAGATCAACGCACGCATGAGCAGCTGCTGGGTCAGGCTCATGCGCGCATGCGGCGGCATCTCGAAGGCACGCATCTCCAGCAGGCCCAGTCGGCCGGTGGGGCCATCGGGCGAGTACATCTTGTCGATGCAGAACTCGGCGCGGTGGGTGTTGCCGGTGACGTCGATCAGCAGGTTGCGCATCAGCCGGTCGATCATCCACGGCGGGCAGGCATCGGGCCCGAGCGCGGACTGGCGCTGCAGCTCGGAGAAGGCCACCTCGATCTCGTAGACCGAATCGTTGCGCGCCTCGTCCACGCGCGGCGCCTGGCTGGTCGGGCCGATGAAGAGGCCCGAGAACAGATAGCTCAGCGCCGGGTGGTTGTGCCAGTAGCCGACCATGCTGGCCAGCAGATCGGGCCGGCGGAGGAAGGGCGAGTCGGCCACCGTGGCACCGCCGAGCACGAAGTGGTTGCCGCCACCGGTGCCGGTGTGGCGGCCGTCGACCATGAACTTCTCGGTCGACAGGCGCGTCTCGTGTGCCACCTGGTAGAGGTGAGTCGTCTGCTCGACCAACTCGCCCCAGCTGTGCGCCGGGTGGACGTTGACTTCGATCACGCCCGGGTCGGGTGTGACGCGCAGCGTCGACAAACGAGGGTCCTTCGGTGGCTCGTAGCCTTCGAGGATCACCGGCAGCTTCATCTCGGCAGCGGTGTCTTCAACGGCCGCCACCAACTCCAGGTAGTCCTCGAGCGCCGTCATCGGCGGCATGAAGACATAGAGCCGGCCACCGCGCGGCTCGGCGCTCATGGCCGTGCGCGTCACCCAGCCGGCTGACTCGAACGCGCCGGGCACCTTGGTCAGCGTGGTGGCCACGCTCGGCGCTGCCGACGGGCCGGCGTTCAGCGCGGCGCGCGAACGATCACCGAAGCTCGCCGGCGACGTGGCAGCTTCCGACGGCGCACCCGATCCGCTCGTGCCTTCGGTTCCGCCCACCGCATAACGCAGGCGCCGATACGGAGGCAGCGGCGCGAACGGTTGCGACTGATCCGGTGGGTGCACCCACGGCAGGTCGGACGACTTGGCCCAGGGCTGCGAGTCGAGCGGCAGGCGGTAGCCCATGGCTGAATCGCCAGGGACCAGGTAGCAGCGCTCGCTGCGCAGGAACCACGGCCCGGTCTGCCAGCGCGGTCCCGGGGTGCCGTTGCGCGCCGTGTCGTAGCGTGCGACAGGCAGCACATGGCCCACCACTTTCTCCAGGCCCTGGCTGAAGATCTTGCTCAGGCGTTCACGCTCCATCTCGTCGGACAGCTTCGCTTCGAAGGGGTCGACGTTGACGGGCAGCTTGCGTTCGCGCCACAGGTAGTACCAGACGTCTTCGTACGCCGGGAACACGTACTTCGCGTCCAGGCTCAGGCGCTTGGCCACGCCGCTCAGGAACTTGTGCGCCTCAATGTCGGTGACGTGGTAGTCGGTGTGCTCGCTGGCATAGAGCTCGGGGTGCGTCCAGATCGGCTCGCGGTCCTTGCGCCAGAAGAGGTTGAGCGACCAGCGCGGCAGCTGCTCGCCCGGGTACCACTTGCCCTGGCCGTAGTGCAGCAAGCCGCCATCGCCGTACTTGGCGCGCAGCTTGTCCATCAGGTCGGCACTGAGCAGGCGCTTGGTGGGACCCATGGCGTCGGTGTTCCACTCAGCGCCGTCGCGGTCGTCGACGGACACGAACGTGGGCTCGCCGCCTTGCGTCAAGCGCACGTCGTTCTTGCGCAAATCGCCATCGACCTGGTGGCCGAGCGCCTCGATGCTGGCCCACTGCTCGTCGGTGTACGGCAAGGTGACGCGCGGCGCCTCCCACACGCGCGTGACCTTCATGCTGTGTTCGAACTCGGTCTCGCATTCGTCGAGTGCGCCGCTCACCGGCGCGGCCGAGCCGGGTTCGGGCGAGCACGCCAATGGAATGTGGCCTTCCCCGGCCAGCAGCCCCGAGGTGGGGTCGAAGCCGATCCAGCCGGCGCCCGGCAGGTAGACCTCGCACCAGGCGTGCAGGTCGGTGAAGTCGACCTCGGTGCCGCTCGGGCCGTCGAGCGATTTCACGTCACTCTTCAGCTGGATCAGGTAGCCCGACACGAAGCGCGCCGCAAAACCGAGGTGGCGCAGCAGCTGCACCAGCAGCCAACCGGAGTCGCGGCACGAGCCCGAGGCGTTGACCAGGGTCTGCTCGGGCGTCTGCACGCCCGGCTCCATGCGGATCAGGTAGCTGATGTCTTTTTGCAGCTGCTGGTTGATGGCGACGAGGAAGTTCGTCGTCTGCATCTTGTCGCGCGGAATGGCAGCGAGGTACTTGGCAAATTCCGGCGTGAGCGGCGCCTTGCGGCGGTAGGGCTCGAGCTCGATCGTCAGCGAGGGGTCGTACTCGAACGGGAAATGCTCGGCCGAAGGCTCCAGGAAGAAGTCGAACGGGTTGAGCACCGCCATCTCGGCCACGAGATCGATCTCGATGCGAAACGAGGTGGTCTTGTCCGGGAACACCAGGCGGGCCAGGTAGTTGGCCTGCGGGTCTTGCTGCCAATTGGTGAAGTGCGTGGCCGGCTCGACGCGCATCGAGTAGCTGAGGATGCGCGTGCGCGAGTGAGGCGCCGGGCGCAGCCGAACCACCTGCGGCCCGAGATTGATCGGCCGGTCGTACCGATAGTGGGTCACGTGGTTGAGCGCAACGTGGATTGACATTCAGGACTCCAGGGAAATCAACAAGTTCGGGGTGGTCGGGGCTTCGCGAATGTCGATGCGAACCCGCATGGATTCATCGCCACCCCCTTCGCGCATACCGCGAATCGGCGAGCAGGTGGTGTAGTCGAGGCCGACGGCCAGGCGCACGTGGCGCTCGTCCATCAGGCAAATGTGAGTGATGTCGATGCTGAGCCAGCGGTGCGCGGCGGGCTCTACACACACGTCGACCCAGGCATGACTGGCCAGGTGCGGCGCGTGGGGTGCATAGAAATAGCCGCTGACATAGCGCGCCGGCACACCGTTGGCGCGGCAGGCAGCGATGAACACGTGTGCATGATCCTGGCAGACGCCACCGCCCAGCTCCCACGCTTGCTGCGCCGTGGTCTGCACGGTGGTGGCGCCGGTCTTGTAGCGCACGCGATTCAAGACCGCCTTGGCCAGCGCCATCGCCGACTCTTCATCGACACCTCCTGCAAGGTGAACCTGGCCGAGTGCACGCAGGCGGTCGTCCGCTGCGGTGAGCGGCGTCACACGCAGATAGAGTTGCGGTGGCGCGGCGTCGTCGACGAGCCAGGGCGACGCGTGGGTTTCGACCGTGCCCCCCGCGCGAACTGCATTGGCGTAGGCACGTTGGGCCAGGCTCCAGGTGTGCGCCATGTTGCCGTAGCCGTCGCGCTGCGCAAACAAGGGCGCCGGCGCGCTGAGCGACCAGTCATGCACGGTCTGGTGGGCACTGGCCTGCGGTGTGAGACACAGAGATTGCAGGGCGTATCGCACCGGTGCGCTGTAGTCGTACTGCGTCACATGTTGGATGGTGAGTTTCATCCAGCATGCTCGTTACGCAGCCGCCACGGGAACCAGGAAGTCGCGACTGATGCCGATGCCCAGCGTGCCCACCCGCTCGAGGAACTGGGTGAGGAACGCGTGCAAACCGGTCGCCAGAATTTCATCGATGCGGCCGAAGCGCAGATCGGCTTGCAGGCGCCCTGCCCTGCGCAGCGTGTCGTTCGACTGCTCGTTGGCCACGCGCTGCAGGTTGGAGACGACCTCGTCCATGCAGGCCGCAAGCGAGCGGGGCATGTCGGCGCGCAGGATCAACAACTCGGCCACACGTTCGGGCCGAATCACGTTGCGATACGCCTTGCGGTACACCTCGAAGCCAGAGACGGAACGCAGGATGGCCGACCAGTGATAGAAGTCGTACTCCTGGTCCTTGCCACCATTGCCGTTGGCCGAGCCCGTGCCGAAGAACTCGCTTTCGACAGCGTGGAACTTCACGTCGAGCATGCGCGCCGTGTTGTCGGCCCGCTCGAGGAAGCTGCCGATGCGCAAGAAGTGAAAGGCCTCGTCCTGCAGCATGGTGCCCACCGTCACGCCACGCGAGAGGTGCGAGCGGAACTTGACCCATTCGAACGCCGCGCCCGGGTCTTTCTCGAACGCCTTGGCGCTCAGCATGCGCTGGAATTCGAGCCAGGTTTGGTTCTGCGTTTCCCACACTTCGGTGGTCAGCGTGCCCCGCACGGCGCGTGCGTTCTCGCGCGCAGCCATCAGGCAGCTGTAGATGCTCGACGGATTGCGCTCATCGCTCACCATATAGTCCATCACGCGCTTGGGCGTGACTTCACCGTGGCGCTGCGTGTAGTCGGTGGTGAGTTCAGAAATGCTGAGCAACCCGCGCCATCCGTTCTCGGCCGCGTCGGCCGATTGAGGCAGCAGTGACGTCTGGTAGTTGACGTCGAGCATGCGGGCGGTGTTCTCCGCCCGCTCCATGTAACGAGCCATCCAGAAAAGGTGGTCGGCGGTTCTAGACAGCATGCTGATTCTCCAAACAGGCAAGCACATCGACACCACCCATCAAGCAACACCCGCGGATCCGGCTTTGCCGGTCCGCCAGGTGGCGCCCCGTGGGGGCAGGAGCGAAGCGACTGGGGGGCCTCATGCCTCCAGTACCCATGTGTCTTTTGTACCGCCGCCTTGCGACGAATTGACGACGAGCGAACCTTCCTTCAGTGCGACGCGGGTCAGGCCGCCCGGGACCATCTGCACGTGCTTGCCTGACAGCACGAAGGGCCGCAGGTCGATGT
>Ga0307515_10007770_pt1 | contig 21098 bp, 12 predicted proteins | sample 17_EM_MG_FD_194513 | JGI IMG/M metagenome (GOLD analysis project Ga0307515, IMG submission 194513) | Populus trichocarpa ectomycorrhiza microbial communities from riparian zone in the Pacific Northwest, United States - 17_EM | ecosystem: Host-associated > Plants > Roots > Unclassified | place...
CCTATCAATTTTATCTTAAATGTTCTAAACAATATTTCTCGCTCAGGGTCTTATGTTGACGTTAATTATTTTTTTAATAAATCTTTTTTAAAAAAACATCATTTTATTAGATAAAATATTCCTATTCGAAGGGAAATATTAACAAGAAAATGATGGAAGAAGGACTCTATTGAGAAATGTGTGATTAATTGAGAAGTATGAAGAGGCTTTATTTTGATTGCTTTGAAGTGTCCAATCCAACAATGTCTTAACCTGACCTATGACATTAGCTTTTGCATATGATTTCTTAGAGGCATAATGGAATTTGGAACTTTAATCATTCTTGTGCATGTAATCGTAATTAAAATTGCATTGGTCTTAATGCTTTTTCCATGAAGGGATATCTATTTTGTCAAACAATCATTTCAATCCAATAAATTAAGTTGTTAGGTAAGATTGCAGAATATAATTTATATTATTCTTTAATACACCCCCTCAAGTGAAAGTTTTTTACGCTTGAAATTTGTACAGGTCAACATTAACTTGTGTTTAATTTTTTAATTTTATCAAATAAATAGGGATGATGAGATTCGAACTCGGGACAACTTGGTTATTAAAAGTTCTGATACCATGTTAAAAAATCATATCAATCCAATAACTTAAGCTATTAGATAAGGTTTCAGGATATAATTTATATTATTTTATAATATACTTAATTATTCTTGTACAGATTGCCTTTCTGACTTCAAATTTTGTTATAAAATTTCACTAAATAGATGAGTAACAACAATTAATGTGCCACCTAGCAATGTTGTATTAGTGGTTTTGTTTACAAAAATACTATTTTTGAATTCAAAATCTTAATTATAAAATTAACTATCAAAATAATACCAGAAAGATTGTGCTATTTTCTATTTTAGCTCAAATTGATGTTGACAAAACAAAACCTTAACAAAAAATAGAAATCATAATTAAATATCAGGAGAGGCCCTTTAACAATAATAAATATTAAGCGTTCAGTACTAATTTAAAATAAGTAATTTAAAAATTACTCCATACTGTTAGAGAATAATATAAATCATATCCTAGAACCTCACCTAATAGTTTAAGCTATTGAGTTGAGATGATTTTTTGACACGGTATCAGAGCCTTAATGACCAAGCGGTCGCGAGTTCGAATTTCACCATCCCTATTTATTTGATAAAAAATAAGCACAAGGTAATGTGGGTCTGTGTAAGCTTCAAGTTCAAAGGGCTTTCACTTGAGGAAGTGTGTTAGAGAATAATATAAATCATATTATGGGACCTCACCTAACAGCTTAAGCTATTGAGTTGAGATGGTTCTTTGACACCTGCTAATAATTAAAATATTGAAAAAACAATTAATAAAAAAATTACAACAAAGCTGGTACTAATGGAGGATTTACAATGAAAATAGAAATAAAACGCCCACATTAGTGTGGGTTTAATGCGTCTTTAATTAGTATTATGGTGTAATATATGTTTCAAAAATATTTTTTATTTAAAAATATATTAAAATAATATTTTTTATTATTTTTAACATCAACATATTAAAATCATTAAAAAATATTAGAACAATATCAATTTTATATATCCTTACAAATTCTACTAAGCTAATACTTCAATTTTTATCCAAATCAAGAAACTAACTAATCAACTAATTATTTTCTAACTATGCTAAAACTCTCTTAATAGAGAATGACTTGAATATTATAGAGTTCTAATAATATTATAATTAAATATTAGCATTTCTAGATGTTCATGAGTGGAGTTCTTTTTAAAAAAACTTACGTCCTATCACTACTCAGTGATGTAATCCCTACATTAATTTTCTATTCATATATATATATATTCGATAATAGACTATTCATGTGTGAAGTGTGATTATCAGTGTCGGGTATCTGGGTATCCAAATAGCCCCACCAGGAGAAGAAAGGTGCAAATTTGGACTAAAGTTAGACTGAATTCCAAGTATCTGTGATCCAGCTTTAAAACGTTACGTTTTAAGGAAAACCTAATTTATTCTCTAATTTATATATTCAATCTTAACTGGATCTCAATCAGACCTATAAATTTTATCAATCTGATGTCAAATATTCTGAACAATTCTTAATCAGGTTCTTATGTTAATATTAGTTAGTTTTTTAATTTTTTTTTCAAAATAACATCATTTTATTACATAAAATATATCTATTCGATAAAAAATATTAACAAAAATTCGATGGAAGAAGGACTCTATTGAGAAATGTGGGAAAAAGATTGATAAATTACTTGAACAAAAAGCTTAAATTAACCCATTGGAGTACTTGTTATGCTGATTAATTATTCTTAATAAAAATTGAGATATTTATTACTGATACTGTGAGCTTCACTGTGCTGGCAGCATGCAACATACAGTAATTAATTAATTGCTTCCTAAAGCTAACAATAAAAGAACCAAGAAGAAAATTTAAGTTATAGTTATTAGAAAAGATATAAAGATATATATAGGGAGGTTACAGGGTTGAACTTTATTTTTTTACGCTGTTATAATCAACGCTTACAGCAATATGAGAACATTTCTGCTCTCAGCAAAAAAAATAAAAATAAAAATAAAAATGAAGAAAGAATCAAACATAAAATTCTGCATGATGAACGCGGATCTTAAAATTGAACCAGCTCCAATACTGCGCAGGAGCAGTATTTTGAACCATTACTTTGATATTGGTAATTGTCTTAGATGGCGAACTGCGGAGGCTACCACCCATATGACAAACCGTATTACAATAGGCGCAGGAGCAGCGACGAAGATGAGGCGAAAGGACACTGATTCGTAAGGTGTAATACAATATATCCCAGAACTGTAAGTGCCCATCATAGAAATTGTAGCAATCAAGACTTCCAAGAAATATGGGTAACCGAAGGTTAGACATAATAAGAGAAAAATGGAGGACGTTAGTGCAATGGTGTTGCATATCAGGAAGATTTGGAAAGGAACTTTCTGATCAGAATAAACAGCATGTCCAGCTCTATGTCCCTGATTATCATCGCTTTGCCAAACTCCACCAGGTGGAGTGATTCCAGCTTGGAAGGTCACCGTCGCGATCAGCGCAGCCCCGACTAGCATAACATTTCGGATGTCACCATTTGTCTCTGTTTTCCATGGCGGTCTTGTTGGCAATATAATATCGTGTAAGGGCTTAATTTTGGTTTTGTTACTAGTACTTTCCATATTTCACTAGGAATTGTAAGAGTAGTGATTTTTTCGTCCCGTCTTTCACTCAAACTCAGCGGGGCAAAACAAGGCTCGAATAAATTAATAACAAGAACGGGAATGGTGCATTTGATTTTCATTGAAGTAAAGAAAGGTTCTCTTCCATGAAATTCACCTGGGAATACTTTTTGGTAGAGTGTTGAAATCATTTAAGAAAGGTATAAGATGCTGAAACAGCTAGCCAAACGGGAAGTGCTATATTTTTTTTTAATTTCCTTTTCCTTCTGGTGTTCAATAATTTAGAATTCAGAGGGACCGAAACTGCCCGGTAATTAATACATTTAAAATAAAACTCGAGTTATATAGTACATGATTAAAAAAAAAAGATTTTCAAATTTAAATATAACAAGTTCTATACGAAGAAGATTTGGCTCAGAGTAAAACGGGTTGAAATACGTTAGGTGGTTTTCACTTTTAAATTTATAATTTTTATTAGATTAGAAGAATGATGGAAGAATTCGAGGGAAGAAGTTAAATTGCTTGCGCGCATACAAGAATTCGTGTGATTATTTTATTCAAGAAGCGTCATGCATGATTTCATCATTTCCATTGCCATGATGTAGCACACCGTCAGTTCTGTGACATCAGCTTTGAGAATGTTAAGAATACCCCGCATTAGAGGCAAAATGGCAAATGACCCGCTTTACCTCAACTTGGTTGTAACTCATTAATTTTTATATTTTTTTATTAAAATAATATTATTTTAATTTTTTTAAAAAATTAAAATTAATTCAAATAATTAAATCAAAATCTAAAATCCAGCTTTGAACGGGGCACAGGGTTTAAAAACTCTGGACGGAAGAATTCATCAATAATAGGGGATGAATTCCGTTCTTATCCAGAATAGCAACTCCGACTCACCCGATTAAATAAGTTTCTTTTATAGTTTTTTAAGATCTAGATATGATACATATATTAAAAAACTCAATTTAAAACACAACTCAAACTTAACTTGGTGGGTAGTTTTTAATGATTTGGTTAATATAGCTGGTTCAACTTTTAGAATTTTTTTTAATAAAAATTTATAATTAACTGTTCTTCATAATTTCACTGAATCAATCAAGAATTACAAATGACTTGTACTTGTCCCTTGCTGGATGCGCTTACAATTTTATCTGCTAATTAATCAATCTACGGATAGAAAGAGTGATTGGCAATAAATTTGTTCAATTTTTGCATAAAATTAAAAACTGTCAACCGAATTGTTTTTCGAAATTATTAATTCAAAAGGAAAAAAATCTGGCTAATATTATCACAGCCAACAATATTTATAAACGAAATTACATTCTGCCGACTGGAAAGAAGAAGAAAGGAGAAGCAAACATTCAGCATACACAAGCACCTCATCTTACTGATATGGGTTCTTTCCTTCCACATCCGATCTTTTTTAACCATTCATTGGGCACTAGGTAGTAAAATACAGCGGAAAACACCCAAATAAGAACCCTTATTACCATAGGCACAGGAGCGGCGAGGAAGATTAGACGAAACGACACTGATTCGTAAGGTGTAACACAGTATATCGCAGAACCATAAGTGCCCATCATAGAAATTGTAGCAATGAAAACTTCCAAGAAATAAGGGTACCTAAAGGTTAGACATAATAGTAGAAAACTGGAGGATGTCAGTGCAATAGTGTTACATAGCAGGAAAATTTGGAAAGGTATTCTCTGATCAGAATAAATAGCACGTCCGGCTTTATGTCCCAGCTTATCATCACTTTGCCAAACTCCACCGGGTGGACTAATTCCAGCTTGGAAGGTCACGGTGGCGATCAGCGCAGCCCCGGCCAACAAAACATTTCGGATATCATGAGTTTCTTGCTTTAGATCTCCTTCCAATGGTGGCCTTGTTGGTTCTGCGATAAATTTGAAGCAGACCTTGATTTTGCTTTTGATTCTAGTACTAGTAGTATTTTTAGGGTGATTTTCCATATCTCTCAGCTGAAAGTTATGGTTCCTTTTTTCTGTTAACATTGAAACTCAAAGGGCCAAGAGGTTTAAATATTTTTCTTAAAGAGAAGGGGAATAGCGCACTTGATTTTCATTCAAGTAAGAAAGATTCAGTCCCCTGCCAGTCTCTGGCACCATTAAATCTGGATAGGAGTACTTTTGGTAGAGTACTGAATTCATTTAAGAAAGGTATAAGATCCTGAAACAGCCAAGCAGGTAGTACTGTTATGCCTTCTCTCTTTTTTTTCTTCCCCTTTTTGTGGTATTCAGTAATTTGAAATGAAAATGTGAAAGTGATATTACCAAGATCTGAACCATAAAGGGAGAAAACCTGATTAGGAGTATATAAATTTGGTGTCTTCCCAATTTTCCATTAAATCACTCGACGGAAAGATTTTGTAAAAGAAGGGAAGGGGGATTTTTCGAATACTTGGGAACAGGGAGCAGAAGGCATGACTGTAAAATGGTATTTATGGATAACAAAAGCTACGAGAAGCCTTAGGATTGCATGCACATTGTTTAACACTTCTTTTTAGGCTAGACATTTGATAGGAGAAATCAAAGGAAAAGGTTAAATTGATGCTTTTATTCCCATATTTTGCACATTAAGCATGATTATTTTATTCAAGAAGTATGATGGGGCTTCATTTTGATTGCATCGATGTATCCAATCCAACAATTAATGTCTTAGGATGAATTATGTCATCAGCTTTTGCTTTGTAACTTCAATCATGCTATAGTCCTTTTGTTGCAGAAGGATGGATATTAGGGCATCATGATCATCCATACTCTCTCAACCTAAATGTAGATGCTAGATGGTGAGTGACTTGTCAACTGTTCTTATACAACATGAAGTGCTATTAATAATTGCAACTAGAAAGGCATAGAGAAATTGACGAACTGAATTGATTAACCTGCAAGAAGCTAGAGGACACGGATGTAGGAGAGGTGAAGAGTCCTACTAATCTGCATGCAATCGGGGGGGATCATAATTTGCCTTGCATTTGACCTTAATGCTTTTTTCAGAAAGAGATGTATACTTGATATAAAGATTATTTTTGTGCAGATTGCCTTAATATAAGCTAGTGCAGTGGTACACAAATATTGAATCTCCAATCATAAGAAGCCCGTACCAGTTTTTTCTTTCAATTTTGTAAACCAGGATGCAAATTTATTAGGGGAAAAAAAACACATTAGAAGATAGAGGGTACAGAGAATACAACCCAGGGAAACAAGAGATACAAGAATGAGAAAAAGAAAAAAACCATCCTGGCCAAGGACAAATTAGAAATGAACCAGCTTATGTCGGCCTTGCCCACAGCTCTTACATCTACACACTTTGGCCTGTTTCCCCACCTATTTCTTCATCTTTCTGAGATTTTTTACTGCTTTTCTTAAGCTTCTGGATCAAAAACCTTGTGATAAAAGGCACTGCAGCTGTAATCAAGAGATAGCGAAAATGCACAGATTCACGAGGGGTAACAGCAAAAATTGCAGAAGCATAAGTTACCATCATTGAAGCTGTGGCAACCCAAATCTCAAAGTGGAAAGGGAACTTGTAAGTGAGAGATGGGATAACAAGTAATGATGCGGAGAATGCCAAAGTGTTTGACATCAAGAAAACATAGTAAGGATGTTTTTGAGACGCATAAATTGCTCTGCCAGCGGCATGATGTTCTTCAAACTTGTATTCCTGCCGTTCTCCTCCAGGACTAGGAGGATTCGCCCCAGCGGCAGGTTTGATACCATTATCATCCTGCCAGACTCCACCAGGAGGATTCACCCCAGCTTGGAAGGTCACTGCAGCAATCAGTGTGGCAATTACCAGCAAAACATTTCGCACATCATTTGGTGAGTCCCTTTCTTTATCATATTGAAATCTCTTTAACCAGTGAATTCTTCTCTCGGTATTTTGAGGGTGTACTTGAGCCATTTTTGTCCAAGCAGCAACTTATGATTCCAAACACTGTAATGAGTACCTTTAAATAAGCTAGATGCATACAAGGAGTCAAAGGCATTACCTTAATTTCTTATTAAAAAATCCAAACCATTAATTTGCAAAAAATAATACCTAGAATGATTGAAGCACAGATATAAAGTTAGTATGGTCTGATAACTTGTTAAGCTAGAGCCTTATCTTTGAACTTATCCGGATATGAATCTTATAAAACTCGATTGATTTGGTTAAACTCAGACGAGACTTGATCAGTTTAATTTTAAATTTTTTTGTTATTGTTTTATCTAAATAATGTATCATTAATTTTTTTCAAAAGAATTATCCAAAACTGAATTTGTTTTAAGGTTGACCCAACAAATTAATTCACAATTCCAATTATTGATAAAGTCTAATGAGTATGGATTGAAATAGAAAAGGAATTGGGGTAACTCTGTATCAACTGGTTTAATATTTAATTGTGTATATATCATAGAAATACAGAGACCAACAACCACCAAGCCAGGGTTCCAACCTCGTGACAAATTGATCTCCTTTCTATAATCCCGAATCACAGCTTTCAACCTTGACATTGATATTAATGCATGTTTTCACTTGCAAGTTGCAACTCCCCGAAGATGCGAGATTCCTAACTCTTCTCCTCATCTTTCCAACAAAGTGAAAAATAAGACCCGCATTGAGCGGTTGCATTAGGGATGGTCTTTGTATTCTTTGAACACTACATATCTCCTCCTTGCACGTCACCTAACATCATTTAGGAATCTTCCTTTATATTCACTTCAAAATTTCAAGCTATATTGACTTACATGCAGCTCATCCACGTTGAAACCAGTAGCTACAGCAATGGATGTCCAGGCAGAAGAAAGATCATCAGCAGCTACAACAGTGCAATCTCCAGCTTTAACCATAAACACATACATCAAACCTGCAATCTTTAGTTGACGTCTTCAGCACGCAACTATGCAGCAGTTAGAGTTTGTTAAAGTAGTTAGAGTTAGTTAATGTTGTTAGAAGAATTAGTTAGCTGTTAATACTAATCAGTTACTTTGTTAATTATTATTTGCTTATTCACATTTACAGGAATGAGCCTATATAAATAATGTAATAGTGGATTGAAAAATATATAGTACTGAATATCATTCAGTTCATCATTTTTCCTTCTCTTTGCTATTTCAATAGTAGGGTTCCCCTCCCCTCGCGAGAGATATATATCGCGCCTCTCCCTTGTAATAATAATACATGAAAACTTCAAAATTTCAATGCTAGAGATATGCACGGAGAATATTAACTTCAGAAACATGTTAACAGTCGCGGATCACCTTCCCTGTGATTTGGATAATTTTCTTTACAGTAATTAATAATCACTTCATCAATAACTAGGTGTTCGTAAATATTAATGCAGCGACACAAACATCTCTTTCGACAGATCGATTATTGAAATGCCGGCTTGCTGGTTTGGTTAATGGACCTTAATTAAGAAAGGAGACTTGTACAGGTCTTGAAAGCGTACACGAGGAAGAAAGCTTCATTGGTTTTGTGCATCCTCCCTTACTGTGTGAACTGAACATTTTTTTTCCCTTTTTTTTTTTTTTAACTAACTACACATTTCATGGAAGGTACAAAACCAAATGTCAAAAACAGGCTGTATGGCTAAATATAATATATGTTGGAGTTTTGTCCACTTTAGCTAACCTAACACCCCCCACCAAACATGACAAAATTACCTCTTCGGTAATAAAAGGTATGTGCATGTGCTGAAGTTTACTGTCCTGACTCAATAAAATAAAAGATTACTCAGTCAACATTATAGAAACCCATGCATGCAGATGCAATTGCAAGCCTTTTCTCATTCCCAGGGAGACTTTACTTCTTTTTTTTGTTTGTTAATTATGTGGTCTGCACATAAGATGCAGCAGGCCAGCATCTAGTAGCTGCTTGGTATGTGAAATCTGTCTCATCCCATATCTATTTTTGGGCTGGGCTTGGCTGGGCTAAGCAATAAACCAATGAGTGTAGGCTGTGTAGTTTTTGCTGGCTCCAATGGTTTAGATGACACTGTGCCATTGATTCACAACTTGTCTCTCGGTCGTTTTTATCAATCACTACAAATATATCAGTTTCTGCCATCGTATCAATATTGATCCTGCTTGTAATTTCTAATGTCTTTCAAAACCATTCGTCAAACTCACTCTAAATCTCATCATCATCAAGCTTCCCTTAAATCCCTTAGCAGTACTACCCCGTCCCTTCTATCCCTAGTTCTTCTAAAGCATTTATATACTCACACATGATCATTGTCTAAGTGATTACCTTAATTTCTTACTAAAAATTCATACCATTAATTTGCAAAAAATAATACCTAGAATAAATGAAGCATAGTCATAATTAAAATCCGTATGGTCCGGTAACTCCGGTAACTCGTTAAATTAGAGTCTGATCTGAATTAGATTATGTTCAGAACTGAGTTGGAGATTAACTTTATCAAACTTGATTGTTGATTCCATGTGAGACCTGATCAGGTGAATTCAAAGAATTTTATTACTATTTTATTTAAAATGATATGTAACTTTATTTTTCAAAAGAATTGTCCAAAACTGACTTGTTTTAAGGTTGAACCAGCAAATTCACAATGCCAACCATGATAAAGTCTAATGAGTACGGATTGAAATAGAAAAGGAACTGGGCTATCAACCGGTTTAATATTTAATTGTGTATATATCATACAAATACAGAGACCAACAACCACCAGGCGAGGGTTCCAAATTAACTCGTGACAAATTGATCTCCTTTCTATAATCCCAAATCACAGCTTTCAACCTTGACATTGATACGAACGCATGTTTTCACTTGCAAGTTGCAACAAGTGAAATCTAAGACCCGCATTGACCGGTTGCATTAGATATGGTCTTTGTATTCTTTAAACACTACATATCTCGTGCATGCATGTCACCTAAAACCCTTTAGGAATCTTCCTTTATATTAACTTCAAAATTTCAAGCCATATAGCTCAACTGGCAGTACTAGGGTTCCCCTCCCATCAAGAGATATCGTGCCTCTCCTTTTTTTGTAGTAGTAGTAGGAATAATAATAATAATAATAAATAAAAACTTCAGAATTTCAATGCTAGAGATATATATGTTAACAGTCGCGCGGATCACCTTCCCTGTGATTTGGACAATTTTCTTTATAGTAATCACTTCATCAATAAGTAAGTGTTCGTAATTAATGCAACGACTCAAACATCTCTTTCGACTGATCGATTATTGAAATGCCGGCTTGCTGGTTTGGTTGATGGACCTTAATTAAGAAAGGAGACTTGTACAGGTCTTGCAAGTAGTAGTTAGAATTATATGTGATTTGAAAGCGTACACGAGGAAGAAAGCTTCATTGGTTTTGTGCATCCTCCCTTACTACACAATTCATGGAAGGTACAAAACCAAATGTCAAAAACAGGCTGTATGGTTAATATAATTTATGTTGGAGTTTTGTCCACATTAGCTAACCTAGCACCCCCCACCAAACATGACAAAATTACCTCTTCGGTAATAAAATGTATGTGCAAGTTTACTGTCCTGACTCCATAAAATAAAATATTACCGAGTCAACATTATAGGAACCCATGCATGCAGATGCAATTGCAAGCTTTTTCTCATTTTTTTTTGTTAATTAGGTGGTCTGCACACAAGATGCAGCAGGCCAGCATCTAGTAGCTGCTTGCTATGTGAAATCTCTCTCATCCCATATCTATTTTTGGGCTGGGCTGGGCAATAAACCAATGGTGGTTGGGGTAGACCTCCCGCATCGTGAGTGTAGGCTGTGCAGTTTTTTCTGGCTCCAATGGTTTAGATGACACTGTGCCAATGATTTACAGCTTGACTCTCAGTCGTTTTATCATTCACTACAAACACATCAGTTTCTGCCATCGTATCAATATCAATATATCAATGTCTTTCGAAACCATTCGTCAAACTCACTCTAAATCTCATCATCATCAAGCTTCCCTTAAATCCCTTTGCAGTACTAACCCGTCCCTTCTATCCCTAGTTCTTCTAAAGCATTTATATACTCACCTTTGTATTTTGAAAACTTCCCCCATCAGTTTTTCTGTGGAATTTTTAAGGCAATCCTTTGGAGAGTTTGGGAAGGTAGATGATGTTTATGTATACAGGAAAACTACGTACCACGTGAGGTAGGAGATTTGGTCTCTTGAAGATCAGATCATCGTTGCCGAAACAAGAAGTGCTATCTCACCTTATGGAATATGGTTTGGATACTACAAGTTGAGGGTTGATCTTGATTTATAAGGAAACCTTGTAACCTTTTTTTTCGATAATTAGGAAACCTTGTAACCTATACATGGAACAATTCGAAATGGAGTGAATATGAAGTGTATTAAGAATTGCAACTAGAAATGTTAGTAAATATGTAGATCGGTTATATATGTCACTGATTTTATTCATGTAAAATATATTTATTATTAATAAAAAATTTATTTATCTTTAATATTTAATTATTTTTTATTAATCAATTTAGAGTAAAGATAAAGTCCACCGAACAAAAATATTTTGCATGGAAAATTATAAAGTTGTTATAATTGTGAAATTCATATTGTATCAAAGTATTGTTTCTAAATATATTTCTGATCAATATTCTATTAAGACAAGATATTAATTAGAATTCTTGAAACCAATGCATATTATATTCTTTTCTCTATGAAATGAAGCAGTTGATCTCATAAACTAAGATATGAGGGATATTTAAAACTAATATGCAAGTGCTTGTTAGATGATGTTGTTACCCATTTTTGGATCCCCACAAAAAAAAATACAAATATATATATATATATATATATATATATATATATATATATATATATTCAGAAGAAATCTAAAAAAATAATAAAATTGAAAAAAGAATGCCAGAGCTCCTAGAAAATAGCTAGGAAATGGTTTGAGGAGATTCAAAAATACAAAGATGAAAATTTAATATTATATATTTTTTACTGATGAGAGCCCTGCTGATAAAGAAAATTCAATTTGAGGAAGAAAAGTCCAAAATCAAATGTATGTGGACTCAATTAAATTTTATTAAAAGTTTAATTGAATTTATAGAGGGTTTGTTTGCAAGAAAAATTATTTTTTAAGTTAATTTAGGCTTTAATTGGAAGGAATTAAAGTTTTGAGGTCAAATTATAATTTTTTAGAGTTGATTTGGTCAAATCAAGGGCTTAATTGTATAAATATTAAAATTTGATGGCCAATTAAGGACTTAATTGAATAACTCTGAAACCAAGAACCAAAATAAAAAATACGTGTAAATAGAGGACCTGGAATTGACCGAAATTAAGGGTTAAATTAAAAAATTTAAAAGTTTGTTGAACAATTGAAAATCCAATTATATAAATATGAGACCAATGACCAAATTAAAAATGGTGGCCAACTTCAAGGTTGGGGTTTGAATTTAATAGGAATACAATTGAATTAATTCTTAAAATTAAAATAACAATTAACAACTTCATTGAATAAATCACAAACCTGGAGATAAAAGGCACTGAAGCTGTAATCAAAAGATAGTGATGGGTAACAGCAAAAATTGCAGAAGCGTAAGTTACCATCATTGAGGCTGTGGCAACCCAAATTTCAAAGTGGAATGGGAACTCGTAAGTGAGAGATGGGATAACAAGTAATGATGCGGAGAATTCCAAAGTACTTGACATCAAGAAAACATAGTAAGGAGGTTTTTGAAACGCATAAATTGCTCTGCCAGCTGCATGATGTTCATTAACGTTATCATCCTGCCAGACTCCTCCAGGAGGATTCACCCCAGCTTCGAAGGTCACTGCAGCAATCAGTGAGGCAATTTCCAGCAAAACATTCCGTGCATCATTTGGTGAGTCCCTTTCTTTATCATATTGCAATCTCTTGAACCAGCTAATGCTTCTCTCTGCATTTTTAGGATGTACTTGAGCAATTTTTACCCAAGCAGCAACTTATGATGTCAAACACTTTAATCAGCACCTTAAAATAAGCTATATATGCATTTAAGGAGTCAAAGGCATTACCTTAATTTCTTACTAAAAAATTCAAACCATTCTTTATCATATTGCAATCAACACTCTTTTTTTCGATTTTGGTTTTTTTTTTTACTTTATTCTTAAAATTGGTTTAAATAAGGGGTAAAGAATTGTCATGGCAATATATATTTTTGTTTCCTGTGTCTACTTGTAAATCAACCACAGAGGAACATCAAAGAGAGTTAGGGTCCTCTAAATGAGAAGATTAGCAAATGCGATATCAAGCTCACAAACAAATAGCTTATCAAGCCCGTTGGGGATGCAGAATGACATAGCCACCGGCTTGATCAGCCCACATGCCACAAGCTTTTACATAGTTTTTTTATATATATATTTTTGCTACAACCACTAGTTCGTTGTGCATTATCGTGGGTTTCTAAAAGCATTCTATTAAAATGGACCAAAAATACGAACATAGTATTACTAAAGATTGCTTGAAACCATGGGAAGGAAGTATTTGATAGTTAATTGAGGAATTTTTGTTCTTGCTATAATAATAATAAAAAAAGAGTTACTAAAATATTGGAGGAAACTAACCTTACTCGTTCAAATGCAGCTATCGCACAAAGCACATACACAGAGGATGCATAAAGATTTTGTGTATATATTAATTTTATTAAGGATAAAGTTTTAATAGTAGAAGGTATTACCTTTGTTTAGAAAAATTACAAAATCCTTTAAGGAAACCAATTTGAAAGAAAATTGATTTTAAAAATTGAGAACTTGACGTGATCTCAATCGTTTTAGGGCTTTTATGTTCTCAAAGGAGAAAGAACTTAATTTAGCAAGAGGAGGTAGTTAATTTGAAACAGTTTGGATGGATTCATTAAAAGATCACATCCAGTGAATTAAATTTGCAAGAACTTGACAATGGCTACTATTGCAGTGGTACACAAAACATCGAATCTCCAACCATAAGAATCCCATATCAGTTTTTCCTTTCAATTTTATAAATTAACCAGGATGCAGATTTATAAGAAAATAAATATATTGGAAGATAGACTGGAGTACAAAGAAATGTGTATGATGAATAATGAATTCTTAATTAATTCACAATGCTGGGATTACATCTTTATACACGGATCATGCTACTTTACTTTCTACAGAATTTTTTCCTAGAAAATACAGAGAATACAACCCAGGAAACCAGGAGAAAGAATAAAAAAATCCAACCTAGCCATGGACTAATTAGAAATGAGCAAGCTTATGTTGGCCTTGCCCGTAGCTCTTCTCTCTACGCTTGCAGGCTTGTTTGCCACCTATTTCTTCATCTTTCTGACAATTTATTTGACCAGGTTTCTTACTTTGACGGTACTTCTTATGCGTCTGAATCAAAAACCTTGTGATAAAAGGCACTGAAGCTGTAATCAAAAGATAGCGATCAAAATGCTCAGATTCAGATTCATGAGGGGTAACAGCATCAATTGCAGAAGCATAGGTTACCATCATTGAAGCTGTGGCAACCCAAATCTCAAAATGGAAAGGGAACCCGTAAGTGAGAGATGTGATGACAAGTAATTATGAGGAGAATGCCAGAGTGTTTGACATCAAGAAAACATAGAAAGGCCTTTTCTGAGAAGCATAAATTGCTCTGCCAGCTGCATGATTTTGTTCTACATTATATTCTCCTCCAGGACTGGGAGAATTCGCCCCAGCGGCAAGTTTTGTAACATTATATTCCTGCCATTCTCCTACGGGAGTAGGAGGATTCGCCCCAGCGGCAGGTTTGATACCACTATCATCCTGCCGGACCCCTCCAGGTGGATTCACCCCAGCTTGGAAGGTCATTGCAGCATTAAGTATGGCAATTACCAGCAATACATTTCGTATATCACTTGGCGAGTCCCTTTTCTCGTCATATTGAAATCTCTTGAACCAGTTAATGCTTTTCTCGGCATTTTGAGGGTGTACTGGAGCCATTTTTATCCAAGCAGCAACTTATGATGCCAAACACTCTAATGAGCAGGTCTAATCCCAAACCACAGCTGTATGCTTTCTCTCGCAACTCACCGTGGCTGTAATTTACGTCCTCTTCCAAGTTTGACTGGTTGCATTAGATTTTGTCTTTAGATTTTTCAAACACTAATATGGAAGTGGGATGTAAAGATTGTTTTTTTAAATATTTTTTGTTTTAAAATGTATTAAAATAATATATTTTTTTATTTTAAAAAAAATATTTTTATTAACAGATTAATATTAATCTAAAAACAAAAAAAATAAAATAATTTAAAGAAGAAAAAAAATCAAAATTTAATACAGCCCCAAACAGGGCGACACAACAAAATAAGAGGCATGAATTCTCGTAGACACTAAGCTGGGTGTCGGGAGTTGCACTTTGCAATCCTATTATTCTCACGAAGTAAAATAAAATAAGCTACTCTTTTTAAAAATTTAGACATTCTAAAGTTATTGGTCGGTAGTATGGTTGTAATTTTTTTTAAAATATATATTAATAATATTTTTAAAAAAAATTATTTTTAATATAGCACATTAAAATAATTTGAAAACACTAAAAATATATTAATTTAAAATTAATAAAAAAAATTCAAATTTTTTTAAAAATACTTTAAACTAACTAACTAATATATATTTTTTTCGTTTTTCAGATTTTCCAAAGGTTTCTTCTTTTCTCCAATGCAAAATGAGGATTTAAGACGTCAAATCCTCGACAGACATCAAACATTCAACTTGCCTGGTCTAGGTCTATGGATTTCGACTACTCTATTTGCACAATGATGTAGCCGAGATTTAAATAACATGTAATTCTTATTAGTCGGTTATTTATCTTGTATAAGTAGATAAGATCTGCCATGAACATATTATATGGATAGTTCTTATATATATAGACTAGTAAGACAAATTTAAACTAAAAAAAAATTGATTGCTCCAAACTAAAATAATAATCTAAAAAAATCATAATTTTTTATCTAATTGCTCAAAATACTTAAATTTTTATAAGAGTTGTGTAGCCGACGGGCACTACACAAACCTTTTTATTAATCTGCATGATTTTTCTTTTTATTCAAGAAGTATGATGGGACTTCATTTTTTAATTGATTTGATGTATCCAATCCAACAATGTCTTAAGCCGATCCATGACATCAGCTTTTTGATGGGTTTTCTTTAGAGGCATATTGGAATTTGGCAACTCCAGTCAAGCTACAACCCTTTTGTTGCACAAGGATGGATTTTAGGGCATCACTAGTCTGTGACCTGAGCTACGCCCCGGAATGTAACAAAAATCTGTGTTAAAAAAGAACACCAAGAAACCACAAGTATATTTAAAAAAATCAAGAAAAAACCATGATTTGGATCATAGTGGATAAAATAAATTTGTCTCATCTCATGGCATCAAGCAGCAACTTATGATGCCAAACACTTTAACATGCATATAACGAGTCAGAGGCATTGGAAAGAAGCGGTCACCCTGTAAGAGCCGCCGGTCGCCGGTCTAATCCCATATCACAGCTAGATTTTTTATAATTTGGTGTTTAGATTTTTCAAACACGGGACCGTAGAGTTCTTGCATGTCACCTAAAATCCTTTTGAAATCTTCCTTTATTGTATGATGATTTTTTGCAATATTCTGGGTTTTCCACTTGGGCTACCTAATCTATCCCAAGACAGGGCCTCTAGGTAATAGCTAGGCTTATAAGAAGAAAAAGCATAGAGAATCTTGCAATGTGAAGACATGGATGAAGCAAGGAGAGGTGAAGAATGCACTGAATTGATAAATTTACAAAATTAACAAACGCTGTGAGAAATTGATCTTTACTACTTCTGCTACAGAACAGAATCTTGGATAAATTATTACTATGATGTTACATCGGAACTCATTTGCAAGCTTAATGGGCAGACACATCAAAGAACTTTGAAATGAATGAAATTTTAATTTCACACCGTGGCCCGGTTCCTATCAGCAGAAGTTCTTGTCTTTTTCAGAGGAAGGACACCCCATTTCTTAAGTATCCATATCATAAAACGGGCAAACTCTGCGAGAACTAGCAGGCCAACCGACCAGACCACTGCGTCTATTGTTTTCCTTTCTGTTGGTGACATATAAATTACTGCAATCACGTAAGTAGCAGTCATTGAGAGTATGGCAAGACGCAAGCCGGCTCTGAGAGGAAATCCGCTGGTTAGGAGGGAAATCATGGCTATGGATGCAAAAAATCCAACTGCATTAAAGACAGTGAATACGGCAAAAACTTCAGGGTCACCAGTCATGACAGCCTCTCCAGGCAAAATATCTCTCTTTTGAACGCTATTAATCGTTTGAGATCTTCGAGACTCTGCTGACCAAAAACCACTGGGAGGGCTAAGTATAGCTTGGTATGTCACTGTTGCTATAAGCGTTGCGACAACCATTAATGCGTTCTGAGTTTCAGTTGATGACTCTTCAATTTCTAGCTTCAACTCTTTCCAGAGGTTCCATGGACAAGAATTTTGCGATGTATGATTAACATTCTTGTTAATGTTCTTCACTTCAACTTGGAAAGTCGAAGCAGGATTTGTTGTGATATCCATAGCTTTCATTGCTCCTGCTTGCTGGAACATCTCTAAGATACTGATGTCATTGTATTCACCTCCACTTTGAAGAATAAAATCAAGAACATCCTTTGCTGTGAATCCACTTGCGTTAATAGAATTTACTTCTACTCCGTAAGCAATGGCCTCTCGACCAATTAATAGCCTTATGGTCTGCATAAAGAAACAACATGTAATGAATGCTTCACCCCTGCATATAATATACATCTACTAAGGTATTTATGTGATTTGATTATTTGAATCTAAAACCCAGCTCTGAGAATGCAAATCAAACCTCGTGGACTATTGTTTTGATCAATGTATATATGTTTGCATCTGATAATCACAGATTAAAGCACTATATTTTTCAAATGAATCAAAATAGTATAGAAATATGTAAGAATAATTTTCCCTTACCTCATGTTGTTTTCTGAGGGTAGCTAGATGCATTATGGTGTTACCATCCTTGTCCTTCCAGTTAACAATCTCCATCATGTCAAGTTTCTTGATCTCTTCCAACAAAACCTTAACAGCTTCAGCCTGGTTACTCTTTACAGCTACATGAAGCACAGTTTCACCGCAAATCGTTACCTCTTTAACAGATTGTGGGCAAGCACATACTAATTCCTTCACAATATCAACTCTTCCTTTCATTGCTGCTAAATGAAGTGGTGTTTTGCCATCTTTTCCCTTTAAAAGACAAATATCATATCCTACCCTTAAAAGCTCTCTCACCAGCTCTACATGCCCATTTGAGGAGGCAATGTGTACAGGACTAAAACCATCTTGATTTAGCTCCCTGGCAAATGCTGGCTTTTGGCACGCTACTTCTCTTGTGATTTCGAGGTGGCCAGCTAATGATGATAGGTGTAGAGGATTCTCTGTTGAGTTCAAAGAAATGCGGTCAAGTATAAGTGGATCTTCTGCTAGTAATGAGCGAAATGCAGCTATATCACCAGAAAGAATGGCATCAAACAATCTTGAATCCATTATAATTGGCAGCAATTATCTCACTACAGTAGTACTTAAGTTTTTGAGGGAAATGGTAGACAACAAAAAAAATTTAGTACTCGTGATGTTGTTGAAATGAAATGTTTTGCATATGTTATAGCAAATAACTACTTACTTGGAAGGAAGGAAAAAATAAAGGCGAACTTTTTAAATACATTTTTTTACTATAAAAATCCTAATTATAAATTAAAAGTCTTATACATGCATTTAATTAAATAAATTAAAAACTATTTGTGTCAATAAATACAAAAAAAAAATGTTAACTTGTCTATTCGACTCATCTAACTGCAGGTTGAATAATTTTTTTTCTAACACAAATAAATTCATATATAAATGTTATTTACGTATTTTTTTTATTATGAATAAAAAATGTAACTTTGACCTAAGAAGTTGATACTAACATATAATAAAATATAGTAAATATTATATGCGTTAATAAAAATATAAAATGTTTCAAGCTCATTTTTAACATAGAAAAAAAATAGAATAATGTTACAATTGTTACATTAAAATATTATTTCCTTGATTTTTGTATAATAATTTTAAAAAAAATTGTAAAGAGAAAAAATTAAAAAACAAATTTCAAAAGAATAAAGATAAAAACAAAAAGAATAATGTAAATAAGTCAAGTATAGAGTGATAAATACTCAAAGTAAAGAATAAAGGTAATATTTTTTTCTAAAAAAAATATAAAAAAACTATTACAAAAAAATAAAGATAAGAAAAGAAAATAGTAGTCAATAGGCCAAGTGTAAAATTATAAAAATATTAAGTATAAAAATTAAAACAAATCCAAGAAAAATTTGTTTTCTAAAAAAAACTGAAAATTACAGATTTATCACTTCTACATTAAAAAAATTAAAAAAAATCAATTGTGTTATTTTTACAGACCATTTACTTTTATTATTATTATTATTATTATTAATATATTATATTTCTTGCTCAAGAAGTTTCTAATAGAATATTTGATCATGCCTAACGTAGTACTTAGGAAATGAATCAAAGAAAAGTGGTTCTATCACGCAACATAACTTAAAATCACTAAACAAATACTATATCAAAGAAACTTGAAGGTAATGTTTTGAAATGCAGTTAAAATTTAATTTTTAAAAAATTTAAAATTTTTTATTTAAAATTAATTTTTTATATTTTTTTATTATTTTGATATGTTACTATCAAAAATTATTTTTTAAAATTAAAAAAAAAACATCATTTTAATATATTTTTTAAATAAAAAATAATTACTACTATACTCTGAAACACAATCTTATAATAATAATAATAATAATAATAATAAAACCTTAAACCCATAGAGTTAAGAAAGAATAAAGACATGGCATCTTGCATTATAGTTATAGGTACAAAGTAATATAATTTTAGAAAAAAAAGGTAAAAGATAAAAAAGTAAGGAGCCATCTCAAGGAAAAATTCTATTCAAGATTGAATAAATAGTAGACTTAGATTTTTTTTTTGGAGTAAAAGTGTGATTGTTTAAAAAAAAATATTAAATTAATATTTTTTAATTTTTATTATTATTTTAATGTGTTAATATCACAAATAAAAAAACTGTAAAAAAATATTTTAATATATTTTCAACTAAAAAATATTTTTTAAAAGTAATTAAATCACAATATCAAATACTAATCGGGTTTATATAATGTCTCCACTTTAATAAAAAAAACAAGTTGAGGAAATTTAAATAAGACAAATCAAAAATTAAATTCTGAACATCAGGGTTCTTTTATATATATTAATTGTAATTACTAATTAGAGTGCTGTTTGGCTTTCAAGCATTATGGATTTAAATCCCATTGAAGGGTGGTGGAGGGAACATTGAATAAAAGGGGCTGCTTTTTCTTAATTTTTCTTGTTTTTACTGGCGAGTAAGTTTTTTCCTTCAGAAATATTTTTTATTTATTTATTAATAGTAGAATAGTTTTTTATTTTAATCTATATATAATTTTTTTATATTTCAATTAATATTAATTAATTATTCAGAATAAAATTATTATAAAATATTAATAAAACTCTAGCTTTCATTCTCTTTTATTTTTATATTTTTGTTTTTAAAAAAATAGGTTATAAATGAATGGTCTTTTGCTCTCGGCTCAAATATAGGTGGCCCATACGCAAGAATAGCAAGTCGGCCATTGTGGTTTTTCTTTACTTGGCCTCTCTTCCCCTTTCTCTCTTTAGAGAGGGCCTCTCTGATAGTATTTAAAAAAAAAATTGAAAATATATTAAAATATTTTTTTAAGATTTTTTTTATATCATTACATAAAAATTAATAAAAAAAACATTAATTTAATATTTTTTTTAATTAAAATGC
>Ga0307515_10007771_pt1 | contig 21098 bp, 3 predicted proteins | sample 17_EM_MG_FD_194513 | JGI IMG/M metagenome (GOLD analysis project Ga0307515, IMG submission 194513) | Populus trichocarpa ectomycorrhiza microbial communities from riparian zone in the Pacific Northwest, United States - 17_EM | ecosystem: Host-associated > Plants > Roots > Unclassified | place...
TATGGTACACGACAGGATATTGCACAGAGGTGCAAGAGGTGCGTAGGCACGAGCGCTCTATATACTGTGGGTGCCAAGGCTCGCCTAGGGCGAGCGCTTGGCGGTGCTACGGTCGGAATCCGTGACACTACCCCCCCCTTATACAAAGCCGAAGTCCCTTGAGGCAGATCCTCCCTCCGTACGGTACTGTGGTGCTCGCTGGTAACTGGCAGAGCTTATCAGAGGTGTTCGCTGGCAAAGCGTTGCTCGAACGGTTGACTAAGGTGACGATTCGACAGGTAGATTGATGGCTTGATGTCTAAGGTATCTCGTAGCTATTCTTCCAAGCTCGTTGAGTCGTAGATGGCTGTTTGCAGTCATAGTTCGAAGTAGTATCCTCACAGCGAGACAGCGAGGTGCTGGTCTTGCTCACAGCGGAAGGTGCTGGTCTTGCTCACAGCGGGACAGGCGTAGGTGCTGGTCTTGGATATGCGTTGTCGTAGTCGTGTGCGCAGGCAGGTAGAATCGTAGAGGCAGTAGTAGACAGAGACGTCGATGCGGTAGTAATCGAGAGGTAGGTTAAGGGGTATCGAATCGTCGTCCAACGGTCGGCGCGAGTCGAAGTCGTCGTGCCGGCTCCATAGGCGATGGAGGAAAACGGTGAGGCCTATGCGAGCCGTTGGAGGTGCAATATAATGTCACGGAACGAGGTCAGGAGGCTCTGTGAACGTCGTAGCATTGACTATAGTACACGACAGGATATTGCACAGAGGTGCAAGAGGTGCGTAGGCACGAGCGCTCTATATACTGTGGGTGCCAAGGCTCGCCTAGGGCGAGCGCTTGGCGGTGCTACGGTCGGAATCCGTGACAATAACCTAGGGTAAATAGGATCCTATAGATTCTATATAGAAGATCTTTTATAGTAGGGTAGGCCTTTTATAGGATTGTAAAGGATAGCTTATCTGGCCCTAGAGCTTTTTTATTAGAGCTAGAGAAGATTACTTATTTAACTTCCGTCTTCTCTAGTTCTGGCCATTCCCATTTACTATCTATAGTATAGTTCTTTCACTCTATAGAGCTAGTAGAAGAAGGGGGTTTAGGAAATAGAGTAGTAATAAAAGCTTTACACTGTTCGTTAAAGCTTTTTACTAATCTTGTAGTCCTATTCTTACTATACTATAGACTAGGAATTGTTTGTAATGTTTTCTCCTTTATATATTTTAGGGCAGTAAAGATCTCTTTTTCCTGTGCCTTTTCTAAGAAGCTATTCCAGCAATTAGTTTTAGCTTCTCTTATTGCGTGGAAGTATTGATTTTTAGCTTCCTTATAGGCTTCTAGTCTTAAACTTCTAGTAGGTTGTTCTTTTTGAAGTCTTCCTAGTTTTGCCATTTTTTTCCTTTTCTGTAGAAGCTCTGTATTCCACTATAGTTTAGAAAATTTGCAGGTTCTAGATCTAGGAATAGCTTTCTTTACTGCTAGCTTAATATAGCTAGTAAGATCTACAACTAGATTATCTGCTAGTGTACTTATACTTCTATCCCTAAGTTTATACATATCCTCTAGAGAGGCTAAGGGACCTTTTTCTCCTATCTCTATATAGGGGGTTTCTCCTACTAGTTCTTCTAGTACTAAGACTTTTACTTCTAGTTCTAGCTCTTAAACTAGTTCTACTAAAGAAGTAGAGAAGAGCTCCTAGTTTGCCTTTTTTATAGAAAACGGAGTTTCTTAAAGAGGGTTTAGGTATCTTTACGTCTCTCTAGTAAATAGAGAGAAGGCTATAGTCTTGTAATTAAATCCTGTTTCTTTTATTATAGTCCAATTATCCTAGGTATTTTCTTGAAAGTTTCCTAAGTAGAAGGCTAAGTCTATAGTAGATTTTTCTCTTATATTAGATCTATAAAAGGTCCCTTCTTATTTATTAGAATTTAGTAATTGGTAGTTATGTTTATCTAACCAATCTACTAGTTCTTTAGCCTCTCTAGTTAAGTTCCTAGCTAGTGCGTTCCACCTTATATAGTATAGGTTATAGTCTCCTACTAGTATAAAGGGGAGGCCTATTTCTAGTTCTAGAATAGCCCTAGAAATAGTAGATCTACTATTACTTTAGGTTTTAGAGTTCTCGTCTAGTTGTCTCTCATTATAGATATTAAGCAGTAGAAATTTCTCAAATTGGCTATAGATTTCTAGTGCTATAGTATCTATATCTTTATAGATATCCTCTTTATTTCTATATTATAGGATATTAAAACTAGTTTTTCTTATATAGATAGCTACTCTAGGGCGAATAGCTAAATTATTAGGGAGGATAAGGTTAAATGCAGGATGTAGAATAGAGAAGTAGGATCCTTTTTGTTTATCTTTCCAGATACTAGGTTCCTATACTAGGATAATATCTATTTTTCTCCTAAATCCTATTTCTAGTAGGGTTTGCTATACTTCTTATCTTTTTCCTATATTATGTTATATAAAGGAGATTTCACCTCTAGCTTTAGAAGCTAGGGAGATTTCTTCTTCTTCCTGTATAGAACCTTCTAAGTGTATACTCATTAGTATATTAACTTAGCTGCTTTAAAAGACTAGCAGTCTTTACTAGTAGCAAAGTGTTTTTCTTTATAATTAATGCAAAGGGGGGTAGTATGTTCGCAAGGCTTGCCTATTATATTACAACTCAAATAGGAGTAGTCTTTAGATAGGTGTGCTACTACACAAAACTAATAGGCCCTTGTAGAGCATCTATCTCCTATATAGCCAAATTTTTAGCAGCTTATACACTGTGTAGTAGGAAAGACTTCTAGGTATTTAACTACCTTAGTAGCTACCCCTGCAATTAGGATTTCCTTCTATTTAAGGATTTCCTATCTTTTCTCCTTATTTTCTATAGCAAATACTATAGAGCCGAACCTAGTTTGTAGATCATATTTCTTTGCCCTAAAAGAGATCTATTTAGGTTATCCCTGTATCCTAATAGAATTAAAGGTCTCTATTTCTTCCTTTAGAAGTTTAGAGCCTCCTTCTTCTAGGAAAGGGGGGATAGGGACGCTATAAGCTACTATTTAAGCCTAGGGCTCTAGTTTTTATTCTCTTTTAAAGGAGAAGCAGCTAGACCAGACTTCTTTATATTTAACTAGAAAATCTATATTATACTCCTTTGTTATTATAAGGAGAATATTCTACTTTTCTCTAGTTCTAGCTATAGAAGCTATTACTGGCTTCTCTATTTGTAATTTAAATATAAATCGTTAATTAATTGTATTTCGTATAGAGAAGATATCTAAAGGCTGGTCCTTTTGGTCTATAACTAGGACTAGTCCTCTTTTTTATAGCTACTTCTTTTTCCCTCTAGTAGAGGTAGGGCTTATAGAACTAGTAGTGCTACTAGTTACCTTACTAGTAGGGGGAATTAAGGAGGTAGGGGGTAAAGAAGAAGAAGAAGAAGAAGAGGTAGTAGAGGAAGGAGGAGACGATGATAAAGAAGAGTAAGTAGAAGAAGAGAGGCCCTTCTTTAACTTTTCTGCATAGGTTTTAGGGGCTGCTTCCTTGCGGAGGGCTCTTACTTTTTCTACTAGTCCTTTTAGGATATCTGTCTCCTGTTTTTCCTTTTCTGTTTCTTTTATAAAAGGATTTTCTCCTACTATAATTCTTTATACGTCGTCCTTAATATATTTAACTTGCTCCTTACTTTCTCCTTCTAGCCTTAGATAGGCCTAGGTTAGGTTTTTTAAGGCCTTTTATAGGAATTGTTTTAAAGAAGGAGGGGAGAAGTATAAACTAGCCCTAGAGGACCTCATTTTTACTAGGTTTTTTTTTAGATTTTAGCTATCTTTTTGTCACGGAACCACACCGCAGGGGCCTCCATAGGAGAGCCCCGTGCTCTCGCGTACACCTCGCGTATAGCTTACGTCAGCTACGCGTAGGTATATTACCTCCTTACGCCCTCGACCCTTACGATCGATCGCGCAACGTCTTATAGACTCCTCAGATACATACGTTTAGCTGCCACTGTTCCGCGCCCCATGACATTACGTTGCGCCTTTTTTTTTTTTTACTACCGACACCTAGCCTACGACTAATTCTATGTCTACGATACTATAGGCGCTGCTAGAAGCAGCGTGTCTACAAGCAACCTTCGTACTATAATAGTAAGATAATATTCCTTACTAGCCACTATATTAAGCCTAAAGAGTAACCTAATACCTTAATCTAACCTATAACGCCAATTAATCCTAGGAGAATTTAATTTATTAACCCTAGCCTTAACCCCTAAGGGTAAGCCTAGCGGCTTAAAAGAGTTACAACTATGAGTACCCCTAAGTACCTAGTACTACCTTAAAGACGATAAGAGTTAACCAGCCTAGCAGAATGGGTATACCCCTATTAGTATAGGTGGTTATAGCAACAACCTTAATGAGATAGACACTGGTAACGTCTTATTCTTTATCGATTATATAGCTACGGAAAAGCAACTAGAAGGGCAGCTACCTATTAAGATTAAAATATAAGACGCCGAGATGTTTGTATAAATAGTAGTATAAGAACCTAATAAATACTATTACCTTCTATAGAACTATTACCTAAAGCTTATATAAGCCGAATTGCGTACTACCTAAGACTATAATATTATCTAAGACTTATAAGCTAGTAAGGCACTTGCTAATAATATACGCTAAGAGACTGAAGATAACCTCCGCATATCTAAGCGTAATATTTAACAACTAAAGAAAGCTAAGATTGTACTTATTACTTAGGTTACTAAAAAGGAGGGCATAATTAAATACCTATAGTCTTAGCTTAACAAGTATATCCGTAATAACACTAAGTACCTCCCTACTACGCACTATACTACCTAAGTCTCTACGCCTCTGGTAACCTTACCTACTTAACGCTTAGCTAAAAGTTAGCGTTAAGCAGCTTTACCTAATAGGGATAACTCCTATAATAGCGACTAAACTTAAGCTATAATTGCGGGGTCTAATATATAATACCTTGATCCCCTAGTCTTTTAGGGAGACCGCAAGGAATATAGCCACTAGAAGATGTAAATCCGCAAGAAACTAACCTAGAGCGCCTACCTTTTTCCTAGGGAGGATGCTAAGATTGGTTATATTATTAGGCGTATAAAGGGTACCCTATTTAATAGACTCTTCACCTAATAGGAGACTAATGGCCCCTAGAAGTGGTAGTCCTACTAGGAGGTCCTTAATAATCTTAACCTAATATATTACAACTACGACCTAGTGGCTACTAGTTAAGCCAAACTACGCGCCCTAAAGATAAGTCCTATTAAGTTATTTAACGAGTTTTATGTTAAGTTCTAGGAATATACTAGAGTCCTCTCCTAAGACGATGCTAAAGACTAGGAAGATCTCCTTGAAAAGGTTACCTATTACCTTAGTTACGCTGCCGCTAGTTATAACTATAATAACGTGTATAGCATAGTGGCAGCCCTACGGAAGATTAAATGACGGCTGAATTAGATTTCTACTGCTAACCCTTACCTAAAGGCTTCTATATAGAAGCCCTCCGGGCCAACTATACCTATATATACTAGGTTATTAACGCCTACTATAAATACCAGAGCCAATATTAATCTCTTTATACTAACCTTCCTATATAAGCTCCTAGATGGAGAGCGCGAGCTACTTTAGAAGCTAGGGCGCTGCTATAGATGCCGTTAAGAAGGCTGTTATTACGAGAACCCAAACTGCCTAATAGCTAGGTTTAATAATCGCCGCCTAATACCTAACTTTATACCTTAAATACTAAACACCTTATTACGCACTGCTACCGTATAAGACGATAATATAGTAATAGTAGTAGAGTTGGATACAGAAGCGGAAAACGCCAAGTCCTAGCCCCAAGTTGTGGGTTAGGACGCCCTAATAATAGAGGGATCTATATATTGGCCTGCTTAATAGATAACTTAGTAAAGATAAATAGACAGAAATAGATAGTTTTACCTATAATAGGAACTACTGCTAAAAAGTAATATAAAAGCCGTTCTATAATTAATTGCGGAGCTACTAATAAATTTGTAGATACCTAATTTATGTGTACTTATAACCTACCTACCTTACCCCTTACTAAAGCCCGCGCCCTATAACTTACTAATGGTAATTATACCGTATAGAAGATTACCTATATAGTATAACTCTACCTAGATATAAATGGGCACTAGGAAGAGCTTTGGGCCTATATTATACTACTTGCTAACTACCCTATTATCCTTAGAATAAACTGGCTTAAATAACACAACCCTACTATTAACTAGAAAAAGAGAGAAGTAACCTTTAACTCTAAATACTGCAGAGAGACTTACCTAGGGTATAGCCTAGCCGCTTTTATTTACTCCCTAGGATATTAACCTAAGGAACCCCTTATTACCCCACCTATAACTAACTACTATTATGTAAGTGCTGTGGCCTTTTACCGTATAGTATGTAAGAAAGGCTAGACTGTTACTGTAGCTTACTAATTATAACTATATAAGCTTAATAAAGAATAGAACTACGTTCTTTATAGTAATAAAATAGATATAGTCGACCTTTTAGAAGATAACGCCCCTGCGGAACTCTACGGACTTTTACCTTTAGACTTTAAGAAGTTTATAAACCTTAAAAAAGGACTTACTAATGAGGAACTCTATAAGCTCCTCCCTAAGAGGTACTATAACTTTATTGATATATGCTTATAAAAGGGCGTAGATATACTCCCCCTATATTAACCTAATAACTATACTATTAACATTAAATAAGGGAAAATGCCACCTTATAAGAGACCCTACCTAATATTAAAAAACAAACTCCTAGTTATAAAAAAGTATATTAATAAGCACCTTAATAAAGGGTTTATTTGTTCTAGTATATTACTAGTAGCCGCCCCTATTCTTCTTGCTAAGAAGCTAGGGGAAGGTATCTAATTCTATGTTAACTATAGAGGACTTAACGCTATTATAATTAAGAACTAATACCTAGTACCGCTTATACGCGAGACCCTTAAGCGGCTTAGTTAAGCTAAAATCTATACTAAACTTAATATTATTGCCGCCTTTAACTATCTCTAAATACGGAAAGGTAATGAATAGAAAACCGCATTCGTATTGCGCTTTAGCCAATTTAAATATACTGTTATGCCCTTTAGCGTATATAATGGCCCAGGCGCCTTCTAAAGCTATATTAATAACGCCTTATAGGACTACCTTAACAACTTCTACTCTACGTACCTAGACGACATACTTATTTATAGTAATGACCCTTTTAAGTATACCAAGCACGTTTAAAAGGTCCTATAGCGCCTTAGGGAAGTAGGACTTTATATTAATTTAAAGAAGTACGAATTCTTAGTTATAGAAGTAAAATACCTTAAACTAATTGTTACTACTAAGGGTGTCTATATAGACCCTAAGAAGGTATATATAATTGCTAAATAGTAAGCCCTTAACTACATTAAGGACGTATAAGCCTTCCTCAGTTTTGCTAACTTCTATTAGAAATTTATATACAACTTCTTAGGCGTAGTAGTACTACTTATAGCAATAATGCGAATAAAGGGCCTTTTTATAAAAGGAAGAAAAACGCACCTACGCTTTACTTAGACGCCTAAATATAAGAAAGCGTTCTAAGACCTTAAAAATGTCTTTACTAAAGCACCTATCCTAGCTTACTTTATACTAGGACGACAACTTTATCTTAAAACTGACTCCTTAGACTATGTTAACGTAGGCATCCTTTCCTAGATAGGTGATAACGGCCTCCTCTACCTAGTTGCATTCTACTCGTCTAAGCTTATACTATAAGAGTGTAACTATAAGATCTATAATAAGGAACTCCTTGTGATTGTATAAGCGTTTAAAGAATTCTAACTAGAACTCTCCTTAGTAGAACCTAACTAGCCAACTAAAGTTCTTATGGATTATTGCAACCTTAAGTACTTTATAACTATAAAGCAGCTAAACTAACACTAAGTATATTGGAACGAGTTCCTCTCCGGTTTTAACTTTAAAATTATATATAGACTAGGAGTATAAGGCACTAAGCCTAATAGCCTAATACGCCGCTTATAAGACCTTCCTTAGTTAGAAGACGACCTTTATAATTAGTTCTAATAATAGACGATCCTAAAAGTACGGAACTTAGCCCTAGGTATACTACCTATAATAGAGCTAACTGCACCTTAGCTTTATACTATAGAACTAGAATTACCTTTTAAAATTAATAAGCTTATTACCGCAGTATATAACACCTCCGTTAACCTACTACTGCATTAACTTATTGCCGTAAAGACCGCTAGTACCTATATACTGCCCACGAACCTCTAAAGCTTGGGCTAAATTAATATAGTAGCCTTAGAAGTAAAAGAGAACAGGCTCTACTATAGAGGCCGCCTATTTATCCCTAACTTAAAAAACCTATAACGGCAACTAATTTAAATGGCCTATGACCTCCAGTTAAGCGGCCACCTAGGAAAAGAAGGGACCTATAAGCTCCTTAGCTGATATTACTTCTAGCCTAAGATAATAGACTTAGTTAAACGCTTTATAGGTGCCTGCTATAGTTGTAAGCGCGCTAAGGCCTTTAATATAAAGTACTAAGGACTACTATACCCTCTACTAGTACCTATATGACGATAGGCAGATATCGCTATAGATTTTGTTATTGACCTACTACCCTGTAAACGACACGGCCGTACCTATAAGAATATTCTTATAATAATATGCCGACTTATAAAAGAGCGCTACTACGTCCCTACTAAAGGCGTAGCCGTTAGCGACGTTACTAACGCCTTTTTTTGCGAAGTTTACCGATTATATAGGCTACCTAACTTAATTACGTCCGACTAAGGTATATAGTTTAACTCTAATGTATAGAGACGAATCTGCTAACGTCTTAGCACCTCTATTAAAATGTCTATATTCTTTTACTACGAAACTGCCAGGCAACTAGAAAAAGCTAATGCTAGCATAAAAGCGTATCTATAACAGGTAGTCGCCTATAGTTAGGATGACTAGGTAAATTACCTTCTACTAGGTGAATTTATAGTAAATAACTACGTTTTAACCACTATAGGACTTACCCCGTTCTTTGCGAACAAGGGTTATTACCCCTAATCCGGCATAGAGCCACCAGAACCTATTGATAAGAAACTACTATATAGAAAACGCCTTAAGATGCTACTTGCCGACTAATATGCAGACCGTATAAAAAATCTACTTAACTACTGCAAGGGAGAAATGGCCTGGGCTTAAGTAAAGTAGGCCTACTTCGCCGATTGTTATAGAGCGCCACCACCGGAGATGCGTGTTGGCGACTAGGTATAGCTAAATATATATAATATCTTTACGCAGAGGCCTATAAAGTTACTTGATTATAAGAATCTCGGCCCCTATTAAATTAAATAAGTTATTAATAGGGGAGCCGTATATAAGCTAGAGCTCCTGCCTACCCTAGCCACCCGTAGAATATAGCCTATATTTTACCTATGGCTACTACACCTTTACCAGCCTAACCCCTTACTAGGATAGACACAGCCTAAACCTCTACTAGTACTAATCCGAGATAAAAACGAAGACGAGAATTACGAGGAGTGGACTATTAAACGAATTATTAACTCTAAATACCGTGGCAAAGGTAGGGGACGGCGGCTCTATTATAGAGCTATCTATATAGGATTTAACATAGACTAGCCAGAATGGCAACTATAGGAAGACTTTAAAAATGCAAAGGATCTAATTAGCGATTTTTACTACGTAAACCTATAGAAACTGGGCCTAAGCAGAGATTTCGTGCCTAATCCTCTATGGGAGCCCTTATAGAGTTAAACCGTACATTACTATATAAGGGTAAATTGCCGTTAAATTGCCGCAGATTGCTATTACGTGATGGTAAAGTGCGATTACGTAACTGGAAAATCGTTAAGATGTCTAGGAACTTTAACCGGCGGTTAAAGTTATCTAATTGGTTGAATTCTTAGGTGCTAAGTCTTATTACGTGACGTTGTTATAAGCCTTTAGTGATATTTCCTTTTCTTCTTTATACCTTACTATATGTATATAGCAACTACAGCGTCGCCGGAGCTCCGCCTCTATAGGAGGGGGGGTAATGTTACGGAACTACACCGCAGGGGCCTCCATAGGAGAGCCCCGTGCTCTCGCGTACACTTCGCGTACAGCTTACGTCAGCTACGCGTAGGTATATCACCTCCTTACGCCCTCAACCCTTACGATCGATCGCGCAACGTCTTGTAGACTCCTCGGATACATACGTTTAGCTGCCACTGTTCCGCGCCCTATAACACTTTTTTAGGAGACAATAGGGGGTGGCTTCTTTTTCTTTGGTTCCTTATATAAGCTAGAGACGGCTTATTTACTTATTTTACTTTTTTATCTTTCCTAGATAAGTATAAGGAAGATAGAGAAGAATATATAGAAGAGGTAGATAAGAATTCGTCATCGCTTATCTCTATAGGAGGCTTTATTTTAGGCTTAGTAGCCTTTACCTTTGGCATTTTGTGTTTTATAGCTTATAGCTTATAGCTTATAGGGGGGGTTCCTAGTTTTTGTAGTAGATAATAACCTCCTTAGGTCTCTTATCTCCTAGTATAGAGGTAAAAACCTAGGTAAAAAGCCTTCCTAGTTTTTACTATCCTTCTATATCCTTTTTCCTTACTAACCCTACTAGAGAGCTTCTGGGGAAATTAGACTAAAAGGTAGTAGAAAAAATTACTAGAAAAAAGGACTTATTAGGCTTTTACTAGCAGAAAAGCCCGAAAAGGCAATCCTTCTCTTACTAAAGAAAATCTGACTAAAGGAGATATAGAAAAATACCTACACCCCCTATTTTATTAGGCTTTTACTTTTTATAGAAGAAAAACCTAGGAAAAGTCTATGTTTTGATATTTTGGTATTTCTATCCCTGCCTCGCTTATAAGCTAGGGCCACCCCTTAAGAGAATTTTCTCTTAGGTAAAAAGGGGGTAAAGAGGCAAATGAACCCGCCTCTAGCTTGCTAGGCAGTAGGAATTAGGTCTTAAGAGTCTGAAAATCGATTGTTTTTAATAGGAAGATGGGTATGCGTAAGTTTTGAAGTGCGGCGCCACCTTTTAGTAAGGTTGCATATGCGGTGAAAGTTTAGATCTAGTCCCTTAGATCTGTCAGATAACTTATATAGAGCTATTTATTGATAAAATGGGTTGATTGATTAATAATCTTAATTGTGTCTTAATTGGTGTCGACCTAGGGCCCCTAGGCTTAGACGAAGATATTTATAATACACGTGACCCGTGCACGTGACCCGTGCACGTCCTACGCCTCCGAGAATACAGATTATCTAATATACCCTCTTAGCTTTAACCTAGTTGAGGACGAAGCTAGCTACCTTCTCGTGTCTGTTTATGCTTTAAATAAACCATAATCTTATCTTAATCCTTCCGTCTCGCCCTAACCTTCTCCCTTAGGTCCTCTAGTTGCTTCTCCTTATTTAGCCGCTCCTTAATATCTACTATTTTAACTAAGTTAACAAAGTTCTAAAACCTCTGCTTAGGCAGGGCCTTTGTAAGTCCATTGGCGATCATCTCCTTTATTACTTTCTATTAAAATACCACTCGTCTTATTGCGTATTCTTAACGCAACTAGTGTTAATAAATATTAATATATCGGAGAGTCGATGATTAAGGGCTCGTTTAGCTATAACGTTATTGCTTTAAACAGCCTACTAATAAAGATAGCTTCCTTTACTGTCCTACTTGTTTGCTCTCCAGGCAATTGGTCCCCTAAATAGCTTTATAATATATCCTTACAAGCTCTTTCTATCGACGGAATTGTCCGCGAATAATGCGTCGCTGGCATAGATAAATAATTGCGCTTTACTTCTACCGTCTCTTCCATTATCTCGTCCTTTATCGCGTATTCCTTTATCTCTCCCTTTCCCGTTCATTTGTTCCTTATCTCCTCTATAGTAGATTGCTTTACTCCTCGTGCTATATAGGTACTGGTCTCTAATATAGTATTGTAGAAGCTAGTAGGGATATAGGATGGACTAATAGGTCTATATTAGGGGACGGAAGCGTCAGATGGATCAATTAGTAATTAGTAAGGAGGAGTTTCTATTCTGCCATAGGAGTGTCTAAAAGACGCCCTTTAAGATCTATCTTATACTAGTTAGCTATCTTCTTAATATAGGCTTCTTGCGATAGCTATAGGAGCCTCTAGCTATAATTACGTAGCATATAGATTCCTAGGAACTATTTTAGCTCTTTAAGGGTACTTATCTAGTATTCCTTGCTTAGCTCCTTAAGTACTTCTTAAGCTTTCTTTAAGGTCTTTTACATGCGCTTCCTTAAGGTTAATCCAGTTAATATGGACGTTAAGATAGGGTTTATTAATATTCTAATTTAAAAACCTTTATAAGACCTAACGTTTAATTTTAGCAAGGCTGCAGTGTTAATATTCCGTTATCTTAGGGCCTTAGAGCTTAACTCCTAGAGCGTTAATACCTAGATAAAGGCTTATAGGTCCTGGGTAACCTAGACGCAGATACTATAGCCGTATATTACCTTTTAAGTCTAAACGAACGTCTCTTAACGAGATTCTGCGCTTCTATTAGTGACTTAGCAGTTAGCTTAAATTAAAAGCTAATAGACTTTCTGGTCGGACGTATTTAATAGTCTATTATCTATAACGTTCTTCCATTTAACATAGGATAGGACTCCCTTACTCTTGTCTTATTGTTATTAAGCTTCGTCTTCTTATTTAAGTCTAATTTTGGCAACTAGATTAGCAAAATCCTAGTTCTATTTTACCTTCCTTAGTACCTTTTTAATATAAGTATCTTTAATCGTAACTCCTGTAGGTCTCTTATCTTTAAATAAACACTAATAGTCCTAAAGGGAGTGTCCTTATATTCCGCACGCTAGGCACTTAGATATTAGCTTCTTTTAGGATATCTCCTTAACTAATAACCTAGCTCTCTTTAAGCGGCTCTTGCGTGTTAAGGCCTTTCCTCTTTATAAACCTTTAGTAGTATTAGAGTAATCCATCATGGCTTGCTCTGCAAAGTCTGCATTAAAGGTACTCCCTTTTATAGTAGTATTGGCTTTCTTTAAGGGTCTTCTAAGTCCTTCTTACAGCTCCTTTACTACTCTGCGGTATTTGGAAGATCTTAACTTCTGCGGATTATTTAACTTAGTAGTGTACTTTATACAGTAGGCATCGCTAAAAGGTTAAATAACTTTTGCTAATTCTTAAAGCCAGATTCTATTAGACATTTAAGGAATCTTATACTTCTCTCCTAGTACTATTACGTGTTCCTATTAATCTAGCTATTAATTCAATTTTAATAAGCGTGTAAACCCCTTAAGGGCTTCCATATACTAGTGTTGTACTTTCTTTATAATAAACGATAAGGTAGGTTCTATGTCGAGATAACCATTCTTTGACTATTAGGGAAGGGTTAAGCAGTAGCTTCTTCTAAATTGATACTATAGACGTAATCTGGGTGCGGATCTGTTAAAGATAATCTTCCTATCTTAGGAAATACTTTATATCCTAGTTGTAGTATTATCTGCTGTTCTTATACGCCCTCTATTAATTCGTCGAGAGCTATATATATAAGGTTATATTCTTATTAAAATCTATAACTTCTAGATAGGGTGGTTCTTATAGTAGACCTTAGTAAGGTGCTTCCTTGTCTAGGTTAATATGGGCCCAAATTCGTTTGTCTATAAGGACTTATAGTTGCCAGATCTATTGCTCCCAGTCTTCTAGCTTATTAAGGATGATTGTGGTAGACGAACTTGACGTCGGTGGAGTTATTTAACTGATAGGCAGATGGGAATTGAGATGGAATTCGTCGTTAGGATCGTCCTTGTTGCAGGATTATCCTTATCGTTAGGATCGTCCTTGTTATCAGGATCGTCCTTTAACGATTAAGGTGGAGTCTTGTGGAATCTTGTGGAATCTCGTGGAATCTCGTCCTGTGACAATTAAGGTAGGATTTTAATTAGGGTTGTCTTATAATAATGGGGTGTCAGAGTCTAACGATAAGGTAGAATTTCTTTAAATGATTAAGTAATAGCTAAATAGCTTCTTGTGTTAGTGGACCGGGCTTATAACTATTAGATAACTTATATAGAGCTATTTATTAATAAAATAGGTTGATTAATTAATGATCTTAATTGTGTCTTGATCGGTGTCGACCTAGGGCCCCTGGGCTTAGACGAAGATATTTACAATGCACGTGACCTGTGCACGTGACTCGTGCACGTCCTACGCCTCCGAGAATACAGATTATCTAACAAGATCTCTTAGTATTATAGTACTTTTTTATTCTCTATTATACTATCTTTACTAATTCTATAAGGTCTGTATAAAGATTTATTAATATCTTTATTCTCTCTTTAGCCGTACTACTTGTTTTCTTTACTTACCGTAATAATAATAATATCCTTAGCTCGTATCTATAATTCGCCTTAAATAGTAATATACCTATTCCTTTTTAAGGTGTTATATTATATATAAACTATATAATTAGTAATAATAATACCTAATTATTCTATATATAATTAATATAATATCTTAGATACTATTTTAGTATCTAATTTAATCTTTCCGTTTAACCGTCTATCTGCGGATAATATATAGTAAAAGTTGCTGCTTTAACTCTTTATTCCACTAAGAATACCTCCTAAAACGCTACTATAAATCTTAGATCTCTGTCTAATATAATCTTACTTAGTACTCTATATCTTACGAATACTATTACGGCACTGTCCTAACGCATACTGTTCCATACTATCTCGTACTGTCTTATACTGTTCCTACTGTTAGCTAGCCCACCACTAGCGCCTTAGCGGCTGCCCCTACTATTTATATACGATACCCCCTTTTACCTCCTTCTCCTCTTTATACCACAATGTAGTTATTTAGCCTACTTGCATTACAGCACTATAACAGTTTATGGTATCTCTAATTGCGCCCCATCGCGACCTTTGTTTTCTTTCTCTTCCTAGTATATTATCTCCATTTTCCCAGTATAATCGCGACCCGACGCGACCGACAATACTATACTATAGTCCTAGACAATTTCAGATAACCCTAGCACAGTCCTAGATAATCTTAGCATTATAGCTAGTCTTATAGATTTTAATTGCCTTACCTAGACCCCCTAAAATGGGCAACTATAATATAGATAATACCCCGTTAACGAACCTACGCGAAGCGCTCGCCTACCTCTTTGAGACCTCCTACACCTATATTACCTAGGCAATTAGGAGTGGTCTGGAGTACCCTAAGGACCTTAATATAGTAGGAACCTTCTAGCACCTCTCTATATGTATAACCTTTTTAACTAGCGTTAAGAACGGCCTCCAAGCTGTCTACGACGAAGGCCGAACTATAAAGTCCCAACTTAAAGAAGCTTAGCACAGAATTAACTCCCTTAAGACGCTTAAACTACGTGTATAATAAAATAAATAGCAAGCTCTTATATACACTAAGACTATACAAAGTCTAAGCTTTTAGATTACTATATTTACCTAGACTATTGCCAAGAAGAATATAGCTACTAGCCCCTCTCTTCTAACTAAGCCTTGTAGAAAAAAGTATAAAGCAAAAGATCTAACCCCATTTAATGGCAAGGGATTACTAATTAAAAAATAAGAAAAATTTAAGATATAGGAAACGAAGATTTAAGGCGTTTTCTAGAGAGATATAAAGTGCTTTAAGACCCTAATAGACAAAGTCCTCTATATGTTAGACATGCTAATAGATAAGGCCTATAACTCTATTAAGTATGGCCTTAATATACTACGCATATACCTAAATAACTTAAACAAATGGACCTTCTCTGACCGAGAATCTATGCTTATATATATAAGGAAGCACTATAAGACCATTAACATAACCTAAGCGGCTAAAAATAAGTTGGATACCTTAAGCTAGGGCGAGCGTAACTACTAGTCCTAGAAAGTAGAGCTTAATAAGTTAATAATTAAAGCAAACAAGACTAAGGAATAAAAAGTGGACTTACTTAAGAAGAATATTTCCCTAAAGATGAAAGACCTAGCCCTTACCCTTAGCCGTAAGATTGGTAATGCTAACTATAAAGGCTAGAGTAAGCAGATAAACGTGTTCGCTTATAACCTATAGAACCACGCCTACTATATAAAGCTAAATACCGCTAAGCTAAGTACCGCTAGCGGCTATTAACCTATATTACCTAATAATAATACCTTAGCACCGGCACTATAGAATAACCTAATAGACCTTAATGCCGTTAAATTCGGTAGCGGTAGTAGTAGTCTCCCTAACGACGTCTAAAGACACCGTATAGATAACAGACTCTATATAGTATGTGGTTAACCTAGCCACTAGAAAGATGCTTACAACCCTAGGACGAACCCAAATCCCCTTCTGATGCTACCGCGCCAACCCCCTCCTAGCCACGGCGGATTCTTTAGCAGAGGGGATAGCAACTAAAGCGGTAACCGCGGACGAGGACGTAAGTTCGGACACAGAAACCCGCTCCCATAATAGCCTTCCCTAATATAGCCCCAGCCGATAGTCCCGTATGCAAACTATAGATAAGTACTCTATATTACTACCAATTATAAAACCGGCTATATTATTAGTAAAGTACCCTCTAGTATATATACACCGTCGGAGACCGATATATTAGGATACACTAGCTAAGACTATAGCCACTAGCTAAGCCCTATAAGTCAGTTATTAAAAAGCTAACCCTTAAACTAAGTTGCCTTTAAGGGTTAGAACCATACAGGGAGAAAGATAAAAGGATTAGATCTATGCTACTAAACTAATTAGACCTTATTCTAAGTTAACTGCTACTTAACCTTAGAACAGCAAATAACGATAGAAATGCTATTCTTATTTAAACCTACCTCTCCTTACTACGTAACCCACTCCTATAAGTTTTTATTAAAATAGTAAGCCTCATTAATACCAGTAGTATAGCACCAGCATTTATAGACGAAGACTTGCTTATAAAAAAGCACAATATTATAATAAAAAGACTCCTAGTCCTAAAACCACTCCGCCTTACTAATAGACTCCCATCTAGCTTTATTACCTACTACTTTATAGTAAAAATAATAATCGGCCACCATACAGAATCTATACTCTTCTATGTTATGAAATTATTACCCTCTATACTAGTAATTCTTAGAATGCCCTAGCTTAAAAAATACAACCTAAGGGCAGACTTCCCTACTCTAGAGCTTAAGTTTAACTCTAATTACTATGCCTATAACTATCTCCTATGGCACATTCCTAATTATAACTAAGTAGCACTATACGGACGCATTATAAGGCTAACGCTTAGATACTATTAGCTAATAGTAAAAGAGGTGCCTAATACTAGTGACCTAATATACGCAATAAACGAAGCAGAGATCCTAGAAGACTAGACCACTACTCTATCCCTAAAAAAATAAACACCGCTAGAACTATAAGTCCCCTACATATACCCGCTTAACTTAGGTCAGCTAATAAAATACCTAACTTTAAGTTATTTACCATACGCATATACGACCGCACGTATAACAGCTAAGGACGTTATAGCTAAGACCGAAACCAGAGCAATTAAGACCTCCCCCCTATAACGCCTAACCTTATACCCGTCTCCTACGCGTACCATATAGGGCCGCCGCCTCGTTTCCACCCCCCTAGGTTAACTAAGCTGTGCTAGCCTAGCCGTAGCACCGGAGAACCAGACACGCCCTAACCTAGACGACATTAGATATACTTATGCCGTTAATTTCACCTAGTTCTATAAATAAAAAAACGTAAAGGTAATAAGGATCTATATAGCGGAGCTAGTAGAACTAGTTAAATAAGAAGAGCACTAACAGCTGCTTAAAGAGCTGCCTATAGGCCTAATAAAAGTACCAAACCTATTAGAAAGATCTTTCCGCCAGCTAGTAGAAGGCGACTATATGATAGAGGAAGCCTATAAAACGCTACCCCCTTATTTTTATAACTTCCTTAAGATAAACCTAAAAACCAAGCCTAAGTTTCTACGCTAAAAGATAGTTAATACTAATATTAAGAAATTCCTAAAAGGCAAACCAGGATTAATCTATAAAGATATTTTATAATGCTTACTAAGAGAGTTTCGCGAATATATTAAACACTTCCTCCCTAAGAATATAGATAAGCTGCCCCCTTACCGACCATGGGACTATAAAATTAAGATTATACCCGGAAAGTAGGCCCCGTATTATAAGAATAGACCACTCTTACCCGCTAAACTTAGTTGTGTAAAGAAATAGATTAATAAGATGCTAGATAAGGGTTTTATCCGCAAATCGACCTCACCAGCCGCTATACTACTCCTCCTTACTGCGAAACCTAGTAGTGGCGTGCAAATCTATTATAACTACTAAGGCCTAAATATAGTTACTATTAAGAATCCGTACCTACTGCCACTAATCTACAAGACACTTGACGCACTTTATGGTGCCAAGTACTTTATTAAGCTTAACGTAATTACTACGTTTAACCGGATCCGGATTGCGGAAGGTTACAAGTAGCTTATAGCATTTATCACCCAGTTCGGACTCTATAAGATATTAGTTACACTATTCAGTCTCTATAATACGCCCGCCATATTCTAGAACTATATTAACTATATCTTATACAACGCCCTTAATAATATCCTTATCTTCTCTAAAACACGCACTAAGCACACTAAATATATAAATGAAGTTATCTAGAGACTCGGCAACGCCGGACTATAGATTAACATTAATAAGTCTAAGTTCTATGCGACAAAAACAAAATATCTTAGCTTAATTATCTTAACTAATGGCATAACTATAGACCCTAAGAAGGTGCAGGCCTTATAGGAATAGAAGGACCCGACGTTAATTAAAGAACTATAGTAATTTCTCGGCTTCGCGAACTTTTACTAACAATTTATCTAAAGCTACTCTGTAGTTATTAAACCCACAACTAGGCTACTAAAGAAGAGTACTAACTGGTTATAGGGCCCTAATTAAGCACAAGCCTTTTAGACACTAAAGACAGCGTTTACTACAGCACCGGTCCTAGTATACTATAACTATATAAAGAAAACCGTAGTAGAGACAGACGCCTTAAACTAGGCTTTAGGAGGAGTGCTTTACTAAGCTAGCAAAGATAGCAAACTTAAGCTAGTCGCATTCTTCTCTGCTAAGCACTCCACCCTAGAATATAACTATAAGATATACAATAAGGAGCTCCTAGCAATTATAAAAGCACTAAAAGAATGGCGCCCTAAACTACAAGGAACTAAGTAACCGTTTAAGATTATTACGGACCATAAAAACCTCTAGACCTTTATAATAACAAAACAACTAAACTAGCGCTAAGTCCGATAGGCTAAGTTCCTCTCTTAGTTTAACTTTATTATTACCTATAGGCCTAGTATAAAAGCCACGATCCTAAACACTCTTAGCCGTCTCCTAGGCGTAGCACCTACTAATACTGGTGACAAACGTCTATAACACCAAGACCGCGTTATCTTACTACCAAAAAAAGTTGACCCCGCTATCCTAGAAGAGCTGCTAAGCAAATCCCAAGACTAGAGCATTAAAGACTTTATTATAGTAATAGACCTAAAGCCTAAGAAAAAACCCCTTAAGGAGCTTATTAAGAATGCCTATAAGAAAAATAAACTCGCTAGGGATATATTAGCTACGCTACACGAACGGGAAGGCCGTAAAGTATACCGCTGGCCTAAGCAGATTAGGAAGTTACTCCGCTATAATAAATCCGAATATTTAATTATCGACGGCCTAATCTACTATAGGAATTAAGTATTTATCCCTAATTTACCTAAACTCTAACTAGAAGTCGTATACCACATATATAGTTTAGGTCCTGCGGGCCACCTAGGCCGCGTTAAAACGCTAGACCTCCTTAATTAAACCTATTAGTGGCCAGGTATTTTATAATTTACGGCTACCTTTATAAAAGACTGCGCTCTCTACTTCCGCATAAAAACCCTACGCTTAGCACCGCCCGGTTTCCTAAAACCACTAAAACTACCAGTCCGCCTATAAACTAATATCTCTATTAACCACATCGTCAACCTACTTAAGTGCCTTTATAACGGCAAAATATATAAATATATCTTTATCGTTATTAACCACCTAACAAAGATAAGACACTTTATTCCTATCACTAGCCTAAATACTAAGGAGCTCGTTAAAGCATTTATCTATACTATCTATAAGTTATACAGCGCTCTAAATACTATCATTTCCAACAGAGGCTCTTTATTTATTTCTGACTTCTAGCGTCGCCTAAACTAGCGCCTAAAGGTAACCCTAAGCCCTAGCTCTATATAGCACCCTAAAACAAATAGTTAAACCAAAATTGTTAACGCAGCAATAAATAAGTACCTACGCGCCTTCGTAAGCTTCACCTAAGATAACTAGGTAAATTGGCTCCCCCTTACCAAGTTTGCCACAAATAACCAGGTCAATAAAACTACGGAAATCTTACCGTTCTTTACCAACTATAGCTATAACCTACATCTAGGCGTCAAACCAGCAGGCCCCTAGCTATTAGCCCTATCTATATATATAAAGAAAGAATATCTATAAGCTAATACTATTGCCAACCGCTTTAAGCGCATCTTAACCCAGCTTAAAGCCCTAGCTTATATCTCCTAGCGACGATATAAAGATAATGCTAATATAAAATAAGATAAAAGTATAATATTTAAAAAGGATAATATAGTTATAGTTAGCCTCAAAAATATAAAGACTAACCAGCCTAAGAGGAAGTAGGACAATAACTAGGACGGATTATAGCCCGTCCTAGCTGCCTATAAAGGAGCAGTTATAGTTAACCTCCTAAACTATATCCGTGTTAACAAGTCTTTCTATACTTTAAAAGTCCGCCTCTAGTTCCCTAAAGAGATCTCTAGTTAAGCACGCATTAATAAAAAGGAACGTTGTAATATTATAGGTAGGATAGCCAAAAGGGATAACAACGGCAATATTACGGACAAGTAGGAATTTAAAAAGATCCTTAATATATATAATAAATAAATAGACGAGCACGGCTTAACATACTATATTAAATGGAAATATTATAATAAAAAAACCTGGAAACCCAAGAAA
>Ga0307515_10007772_pt1 | contig 21095 bp, 24 predicted proteins | sample 17_EM_MG_FD_194513 | JGI IMG/M metagenome (GOLD analysis project Ga0307515, IMG submission 194513) | Populus trichocarpa ectomycorrhiza microbial communities from riparian zone in the Pacific Northwest, United States - 17_EM | ecosystem: Host-associated > Plants > Roots > Unclassified | place...
GCGAGGTCGCAACCATTTACTCCGTGGACGCGGAATCTGAAATTTAGATGCCTTGAGGAGGGGGATCGAATCATCACTGATACACTCATTCGATGATCGATTGTCAATTCTGTACCAGTACGATGAGAATCCTGACCTTGGGCATGTATATCGTAGTGTAATACTCATTCCAGTGCATTTCCAATCTAATCGTTACTTCCGCCAGGTTTTCTGGCCTGTTGAGAACCCATTCAAACCATGAACGAGGAACGCGTACGCTTTTCGCAACTGAGAGCAAGAACGGCACGAGTGGATTCAGTCATGGCAGCAACATAAGGTTCAGGTCATTTCACGCGTTCTTTCGCCCACTCTGCAAAGTCGTCGATGGCTGACGGCCAAGCGGCTGTTCAACAAGTCAGAAATGACGAAAAGGACGAAAATAAGAGCGAATGTACTGACCATCTAGATCGTGCTTTTGGAATTTGGCGTCGATTGTGCGCATAAAGTCGAAGAACTAGAATGTCATGGTCGTCAGCGACGTCAGTCAACCGGCAACGGTAGGGATGTGTGTAACCAGCTTGAAGGTACACTCACCATCATCCATGTATCCTTGCTAACACCCTTGCCACCTTTCTCGTTCAAGTATTCGAACCACAGAGCGTTGTGCTCCGGTTTCCAACCCGGCTCTTTTGAGGGATGATAAGTGACATCTCCGGTGGAAGCGTCGGTGGTCATGTCCATATGTCTGAGTGCTTGGCCTCGTTGGCCCGCTGGTAATAGGAGTCCCCAGAAGGCGATGGCGGTTTCTATCGCTGCAAAGGTTGCAATACTATGTCAGTTGTACTATCCTCCAGTGGGACCCTTTCTCGAGAGAGTCAGCTAGTAGGTGGGGAACTCACGTATGCTCCTCTGACCTTCGCTCTTGGCGAAGTTGAATGTGAAGTTGTAGACGGCTTGAATGTAATCAGTATCATTCGCCAGCTTGCTATTCAATTGTGCTAATTGAGCCTTCATCTTGGGGATGGAGTCGCAAAGAAGCCTCTTCCACCCTTCGACCCAACCGTCCTTTGGGAACTCTCCAACGCCTGGCGACTTCAACTCGTACGCAACGGCCAGCAGAACTACATCTTCTGGGTTCACGTCTAGATCCTCACAGAACTTGAGGGTACCGTCGATTTCGATCTTGTCTGTGTCTCGCTCTGAGGATGGAATGTGCAATTGTCAGAAACAGGATGGACGAAATGATTTACACAAATACCCTTGTACTTGTTGAATAGATCCACTATCCTCCTCTCCATCGTCGCCGGATCAGCAGCCGACCTTGCGGGATTACCAGATACACCGGGACCACTGTAATATGCATCGATCGCTGCATCTAGACGCCAGTTGTGCTTCTTGAGAAAAGAGGATGCCTCTTTCAACCTGGGGGAAACGACAGCGTTGGACACACGAGCCGAGTGAGGAGGGTAAAGATGCGCGAGAGGGATGGAATTGAGGGCCGAGATGGGTGATGTGGAATTACATACGAGGTCCCCGTAACGGATACAAACTCAGCAGCAAGCGAATCTTGCTGCGACTTTGAGACCCTCGACTGGACAGGCGCCGGCAGATTTCACGCGGATGATGGTGAATGAGCAGGAGTGAGACGGAATTATGTTAACGTTAAGTGTGTCGCGATAATGATAGTGAGGAAATGATTAGCACGCGTCTATCGTTGAAAAACTCGCAGTGGCTGCTAACCATATTGTCCGAGGATCTTTTCCGGAAGAACGACAGATTGGCTAAAGAAGAGGGGTAGTTTCACAGTTCGTAGCGTCTTGCGGCCGTTTCCAGCGCCAGACGCGGTCGCGATCACCAAGTGTGGTCGGGTCCAAGTTATGTTTCGTGACGTTGTCCTCGGACTCGTTTAGGATCCCAGCAATCTATCTTGCCTTTTGTACGGAGCTCGAAGGGTAATTTGTGTGCAATCTTGTATACCTGGTGGAAGGAGGAGAAGTGTCTAACCAGAATGAACGTAGTGGCCATGAGGATAGACGAAGGGTGCTGCTGAGGGGCTATGTCACCTCTGTACAACCCCCAACACCTCAATTACATCGCAGCAAGTTATGTGGCCAACAGATCGGGGAATTACTCCTAACCACCAAAGTCTCGTGACATCGTTCCTCGCGTTCTAGGACCAGTATAACCCATAATAAACACAAAGTCTTGCGATTGTGTTCAATAATAAGGGCTCGGGTGGACCCTCGTGCCTGCCAGGGACCCGGAAGAGCGCGAAATGTTGAAATATTGGCACGATGATCTCCTTGCCTCCCGGATAGTACTGGAGAACCTGTACTACTTCTATGGTCTCCAACCTGGTCTTATTATGGAACTACTGAGGCAGCAAGCCCAGGACCCAGCTAACCAGCCCGGTATGGAGACGTGCACCGCCATAAGTATTATCACTTGTTGAATCCCATAGCAATTATGTCTGTCTGTGCAGTGTGGCTTGCGTAATAACGCGTCATATTTGAGAGTCTCGGAATGATTCCGGTCGTCGCCTGCTCTAGTGTCTCCTGTAAGATACGACCACCTCTTTTTTGCCATGAGGGAGACCAGATGGTTTCGTGTGACTTCTTGGGCCATCCCGTTTTCGTGGTTACAGTCAACCCTTGGGTGGCAAATGTCCCTTCTATTTTTCTCGGATTATTGATTGATATATTAGACCAAATATAATGAAATAGAGTCGCAGACTAGGACCTGTCTTAACGAGACGGCGTCGGGTACGTCACTATGTACGTCCGACTGGAATAGCGCGCCCCAGTTCATCTAATCCACCTGGATATTCCCGTACGGCGAAAAGAAAGACACCATTTTGCGCTGGAGGTAAGAATGCTGCTTTGCTGAATCATGGATCTTGTTCTACATAATATCACCTCACAGGAGAGGAAATGGGCTTTGCTCCTTCCCTTGGGTAGCTCTCTGTTGCGTTAAGGGTAAGTCTACCTTAGCTTTCAGAGGTGGGAGATTTAGACAGTATGATTATCGCGTCAGAGGTGGTACAAGCATCGTCCAGCCACTCTCTAGAGACTCGTTGGAGGAAACCTCCAGCCCATCGAGCAATGGACATTGGACGAAAGACATGGCCGGGCTGTGCTGGTTGTGCTGCGGTACATCACTGCCTTTTGGACATCGCAAGAAGGTAAAGCCTGGAATGAGGGACCTTGTTTGCAATGACGAAACCGAAAAGGCACGAGACTCGGCAAAACCTCTTGTACTACAGTGTACTATGAAATTGCTTATAATGGATGATACGCGAGCCACCCATGGAGTCAGTACAGGAAGGTACAACCAGACCGGAGGGGTCGGCACTTGGGATGCGGTGTGCGAGCCTCAGCGCCGATTGTTACTGCTTTGGGATCAGTTGCTCAGGTCCTCATATCGTACAACTAATAAGCAGTGGTATGCATGGGCATAGCTAGCATGAAATGATAAATCTCGTTTTGATCAATGGCTCAACATTGTGCTTTGTCATCCAGCCTCATTAGCCCATGATCTCCGCACCCTCGATCCATTCTATACATACCACACATGTGATCTCATAGTTCTCCCCCTGCCCACTCGTAAAGCGCGCATTGACAATAGCAACCCACCATTCAATGATAAGGCTGGCAAACACGTATCAGCCATTGTTTCAGAAATATTGTGTTCCTGTCATAGCTAGGAACGGTCTGGTGGCAGTCAAATACAGGTTCGTGGGCGAGTATCCGCGTATTGTGTTCCTTGATCGATCTTGATGTTACATATGTCCGACGATACCATTATTCCTCCTGGTTTGATGTGCGTTTCGTCTATTATATAAGATAGGTAGTAGTATATCCTAATGGACAAGTAGTTTTCGTTTTCCGACACTTTGACCTAGACGACCAAGATCAAGATGGGCTCAGAAACGAACCCTGTAGAAGTCCTATCTGCTGAATCTCACCGCCTGGGAGCATTCGTACACTTTTGGCGACAACGGTGTGGGCCTCCGAATTCGTCACGTAAACTTTCCCTAACTACTGGCTTAGGATTGAGGTCGAGAAAACATAGTAAGTAACATCTCAGGTTCCTCTATTCACCTAATATATTCCCGGTAGCCTCGATAATCTCAGTGGACTCCAGATTCCCGACCCACCAGGCAATGGACAGCTGCAAGAGTTGGCTCACAAGACACACGAACTCCTGATGGATGGTAACGACAACTCCTTATAGTATATTTGGTGTTCTAAATACTTCTATAGAGATAGAAGAACGAAGACGGGGATTCGAAAAATTACAAGTGGCGTACAAGGCTCTAACAAACGAATTCTGGACGGAAGAGGGCCCCAGCTATTTTGAACGATGGGGTAGAACTATGGAAATGTCGTTACGGAGAATTGACTCTCTAGCTGCCGAGGTCGCAACTGCCGAGTCTCTCGCTGAAAGGTTGTCCGTTGAGGCACGAGAGGAGGTGAGCCACTGATATAGTAATACGTAGAGAACTAGTGATATTATCAGCTTAGAACTCACCAGCGAGGAAAGAAGGCCATCTTCGATCCAATGTCCTATCCCGTCTCCTAAAGGCTAGAAGTGAGCAGCCTGATGATACTTCAAGCTTCCTCGGTGCAGGTAAATAATATAATAATCACCCCATTCATTGGCTGACCCTGTTCAGATTCTGCATACCGGCAGAAAGTTCAAAAATTAAATGACGAGAAATATACGATTCAAAATGAAATCGTACCGCAGACTACGGTTGGTACAATAGATCTATATCTAATGGTTACTGACCATGGTACGTCGTAGCGCTATGCAGAGCACGATAGGAAATGCATCGTTGCTCTGAGGCACGTTGTATCCGCATTCTCTGCTGTGCAAAGGTACGCAATCTCATACCCTTCCTCATAGCTACCACCTGACAACCATAACACCTGTGACGTTCTTTCAGCGACCTTGCGCAGGTTCTGAATGTGACATCGTCGCAACTCTGCACTGTATCATCCTCTGTCGACGCATCAGTGGAATCTGCTTCCTTTGCTCAAAGGCTAGACGAAGGCTTTCCTTCCTTGATACAGCCATACCGTTACACAAACTACGAAATCTCTTCCTCCTTGCGACCAACGACAGTGATATTTGGCTGCCCTCTTCCTGATGAGCTTGATGGCGCCAGTATTGGACAGCGCGCCGTTTCCAAGGCGTTTGAGATGATCTTGCGCTCAGCTGCTGAAAGGCATTCCGACTCCTTATATCGAGCGATATGCGATGCGCATGAGCAACAAGGCGATGACATCAAGCTAGTAAGTACCTGTTTATGTATCTGCATGCAATGTTCGCTGATGTCACTTTTCATAGTCAGCACTCCAACTAGAATCAATATGGGACTCATCTCAGCGCGATGGTGGCCCAGGAGCTGTTGATTACCTGGCCAAAGCACCGAGTAGCAGTCTTCTAGTGGTAAGTTGGCACCCTTATTTGGTATGGGAAACCGCTAACGACATGATAGTATTTCTTGACGCGTCTTCCTACCCCATTACTACCACTCCATGACTCAGAAATCAAAAAGCTCGCTAAATTGTCCATGTATTCGTTGGAGATGGGTCATGACACCGGTGCGGTGCGTATCCTTGCCAAGGCCTGTACTAGGATGGGTACAGCAAGGCGCTGCAACGTAGCCAGACTTTTCCTCACGCTCCAACACTATGAACATAATTTGGGGCACTCCATGGTGTACCATCCAGAAGGGGTCCAAATTGTCACACGGGTAAGTGAGTCTGTACTATTCCATTAGCACTTTCCTGACCCATCTAAATTCTCCCATTAAGTCCCCAGACTTTCTTCCTGAATCTCACTTAGTATACCATTTTGTAAAAGTCATGAAGGAAGACCGCCTCGTCACCAGCAAGATTCCCGAAACTTCGTTGATACTGCCCGAGGGCTTTATCGAAGAGTTAAAGCATGCTGGTCTTTTAAAGTGACGGTCCGATATAATGGCTTATTATGTCTCTGTAGAGGATAACTTGTGTGTACTGAATTTTTGAGGGCGTCATAATATATATATATATCCTAGGCATATCATGATACTATTACTCCTTGGGGTTAGACTAATGATGTATGGAATGTAACAGGATTAACGGGTTGCTATCATCCAGGATTAATTCATTCAGGATTCGATCGTCCCATGAGTAGATTGTCAACTGGGAACTTGCAGGAGCTAATCTAAGGTCCCAGTAGAAGCGCCTCGTAAGCGTGGAGATATTCGCGTCTTAGCAATCACTTCAGGGGAACTTAATGTCAAGAACCGTCCGGATGGCGTGTGCGATACGATGCGCCTGGGGCTCGGACCAGAAGCGGATGTCGTCATCATCGTCGGATCTTGCGCTCATCGAGGTAGTGCGGAGGAGCGAAAGTACCTCGTCTTCTCCCGCTCAATCGCCAAGCCCATGTACCCGTTCTTAAACACAACTTCCCCACTACCGGTATCCTTTTCTAGATTTTTTTTCCGCGTGGTAGCGGTAGATCTCCGTCCCGAATTTGATCCAGATCGAACGATAGCGGCGTTGACGTACGCAACTCGGGGGCGTAAAGGCAATCCACTAATGTTGAAGGACATAAGCATATAAGCTATTTGGTTGACGGCGTAGCCGGGTAGCGTGGGTAGCGTGGGTGCTGGCAATTCAAGCCGTCGGGCGTCGCGTCATTCAAGCGCCGTCATGTTTGCCTCCAACTGAAACCTTGACCTTGGACACCTCGATCACCCTCGATACCCAACCAGAACCAACCAGAGGGTTGCGCATTGAAAGCGCCAGCGAACGACCTGCGCGACCGATGGACTTGCTCCAACGCGCGAGGCGTGTCCTCCTCGTCCCCCGATCCGTTGACCACCACGACCAAAACGCGAATAACCCACAGCAGGCACAGGCGATACCACGCTCATATGGGGCAATAAATGCGGTGTCTCCGCAACTACAGCCTATACAGGAAGCGGAGACGCCAACGAGAAGACGGAGGCGGAGCACCAGACAGTCCCGCCGTTACTACGATCCTCCCCGTACGTCTTGTGTTTTCGGGGCTAAATCCTCTCCCTATTTGCTCTATGGACATTCCTTTGCGACTATGTCTGTATCCAAAAGGAACCTTTTCTGTTCCGGCACCACCTTGGGCTGACGGGAGAGGGCTGCCTCCCCGCAAACGTCCTGCCTCCTGACCTACCCCAGGCAGTGTGGCCAGTTGTCATACCCTAGCCATTGTCTTTGTTCGTTACTTATTCGTTTATTCGCGAATAGCTTCGATGGGTATCGTACTTTTCTTTTTCCGCTCCACGAGCTCGTGGCCCGCGGACGCGCTATTAGGAAATACCAGGCTGGGTAACCTCCCTTCTCTGATAAAACCATTGTTCTGTGCTGAATTTTCTTTACATTCGGGTACCAAACGCCGGTTTATGACAGTGGGTCTACTCCCGACAGTCGCAACGGGGTTACGCCCATCAGTTTGAAGCATCCACTCGCTAGGCCTGCTATCGGATTGGTCATAGCAATACACATTTCCGCTTGTTCCGAGGTTCCATCTTCCCCCGCTGACACCGGTCCTCTAGCCTCATACAGATCGATGCTTCTCAAATATACCCTAATAGTAACTCTTCCCTCCTTCCTCTCTCTCGTCTTTTTCGGCGTCCTCAAAATCACGGTTTGGCCGTACTCCATCTCCCCCTCGCCCATCCGCGAAATCCTCACTGCAGCGGCAGCATGGACAGTCGGTTTCGCCCTCCGCCTCCCACTTTTCTACCTTGCAACCCTCTTCCACACCTACGTCAATGGATTCACGTTGGTGCTCTCGACCTTCTTCCAAGTACTCTCACAGGAGCTCCTCCGCCTGAGTGTCCTCGTGCTGCTTGGAATCAAGCTGGCACAGAGAAGAGAGGACGAGGAGGGGGTGGTGGTGTGGTTGGTGGATGCATGGGTGGATACGTGGGACCCAGCATTTACGCGTGTATGGTGGATCGCGATGGGCTGGGCGGCGGCAGATGTGGTGGTTGGTCTCGCACAGGGATACGACCAGCTCTCGCTGTACAAGGACGTACTCCAGCCGTATTCCGATCCAAGTTCACATGATTCACCCACCGTCTCCGTCCGCCAGTCCCCGACACGCACGGGAAAGCAACCGGTTAGACTATCCGCACCACCCACGACCACGACGAACCCCAGACCACCTTCCTACTCCTACTCCCCTCCTAACATCGTCGTACACTCGGTCCAGCCGAGTCAGGAGGTCCTCACGCCCGATTTGGAGACCCAAATCTCGCATCTGCTCGCGCTCAAGAGCAGAGCAGAGATCGAAGACGTGTACGGTTTGCCACTACCGAACATCCCGCTCTTTCTCATGTTCCTCCAACGCCTCGACTCGATCCTCCTCAGTCTGGGCCTGACCCTCGTCCTGAGTGCGGCGTACGCCTCTTCTGGCCTCGAAGCGAATTTGAACACCACCGCCCCCGCCCTCGCCGCAATCAATGTAGTAACGACGGGAAAGGGAGAGGGCCTGACGTGGGCGCAGGTCGAGGCCATTGCACCAACGTTCATCGTGCTCGTTGTAGTGCATTTTGTACTTGGCGCGATATGGACCGCGGGTGCATTGCCGAGGTTGGGGATGCATACTGCGAGCTATGTTGGGTTGCTGGTCTCCCTTGGATGTTTCTTCGCGGGTCTTGGTGCGTGGGGAGCGTTGGTCTGATGGGGGGAGAGAAGGGAGTGTGGGAGGGGGAAGGAGAAGGAGAAGTGGGGGAACATGAGGTGTGGGCAAGAGGGGGGATACACCACCCCCTAGCCTAGCAAGGGTTCCAACTCGTCTCGGTCAAGGCTGATCTTGGTAAGGCATGAAATCACGGCATCATGTATGCAGATATATCTCGCTCGCTTTCGGGGTTCACATTTTTGGTTGTGTACGATCTCTCGTCGGTGGACTCTCTCATATTTAGGGTGTGTACGATTTAGCTGGAGCCCGGGAAAATATACTATATCTTCAAATGCGGATATTTGTGAGTCGGAAAATGAAAGAATGCTACATGTGAGGATTGCTTATATTCCTTAGATTTCAGGAAATACAGCGGCCGACCGGCCCCCGATTCTTGATTTAGAACTTGATTAGCCACACTCTGATCCCCCGATCCTCCTTGTCTTGATTATATGCCTATTTCTCCTTCTAGTTTTACCCCTTTTATCAACTCCTTCATTCCGCAATGCAATCCATAAGTGACTGTGCGTGAAACCATAACACAGCGATAAACACGATAAACAACAATCAACATGGAGCACCCTCGGGTCTATCCCTACCTGAGACAGTTATTGCGTCCGCAACCGATCCTGAGCGTCCCTGCGCGTTGCCACTGTTGGCCGGAAGCCCTTGACTGCAGCGACAACGGGGAATAGGAAAAATGGGAGTAAGGCAGAAAACAAAAAATAGCACTATCTACATTCCATACACACTCATTCAATGCCGCCCTCTCGGTCATTAGTGTCCATGGCAAGGCTGCGATTCCTCGCAGGGCATATCCCGGCCCCCCTTGGCATCGAGAACCTCTAAATTCTCTTCCTCCTCATTACAAGGCTTCTTCCTCTTCGCCCAGTGCATGGGTTTCTTCGGCAGGTTCTTCTTCTTGACAGAAGATCTTCCACCATTAATCCAACTCTGCACTAAAATACAAGGCTGCTATTGCGGACTTTGAACCATATTTTATACGTGGTGCATATAAGTACCCTGTCTTCGGTCTGCCCCAGACAAGGGGAAAATCTCCATGCATGTGAGTGTAATCAGCGATTGTCTCGTCCACCGCCTTGGCTCTCCACGGGCTGAGCCCCAGAAATGCATAAGGATACATATATTAGTTACTATGATTTTTACAGTAACACTCTGTGATGGGAAGTAGGGAATGTCAAGGACTGTCCATTTCCAAGGATCGCCAAATGGGGGTACATACGGCAGGGGGGGTCTGTCATTGCTGCCAAAGCCTGGCTGGCATGCACGTTTCAGTCTTTAACCTAGACGATGACAATGGATTCAGAAACAAACCCTGTCATGGTCCTATTTACCGAATCCCAACGTCTGGAAGCGCTCATGAGGTTTTGGTATGAACGGTATGAGCCTCCCAATTTGTGACATGAACTCTTCCTAACTACCGGCATAGGATTAATATCGAGAGAATATAGTATGTAGCACACTAAGTCCCTCTATGTACCTATCCTCGTTCCCGGTAGCCTCGATAATCTCAGTCGACTCCGAATTCCCGACGCATCGGGTAATGGACAGCTGCAAGAGTTGGCTCACAAGACACGCGAACTCCTCATAGATGGTAACAGTAACCCCTTGAGGTATCTTTGGTGTTCTAAATACCCTTGTAGAGAGAGATGAACGAAGGCGCGGACTCGAAAGATTAGAAGCGGCGCGCAAGGCTCTATCAAACGAATTCTGGGAGAAGGATTTTGGACACCGGGGTAGAACTATGGAAATATCGTTACGGAAAATTGACTCCCTAGCTGCCAAGGCCGCAACTGCCGAGGCCACCACCGAAAGGTTGGCCGTCAAAGCACGGGAGGTGAGCCGTTAATAGAGTAATGTGTAGAGCACGGATACTATCTCCGGCTTAGAGTTTTTTCATGTCCTCATCAACGAAGAAAGAAAGCCAGGCCCGATCCAATGTTTTCTCGCGTCTCCTACCGACCAGGACTAAGCAGCCCGATGATACTTCACGCTTCCTCAGTGCAGGTAAATAACATATTAACCTCTCTGTTTATTGGCTGACCCTGTTCAGATTCTGCGTACAGGCAGAAAGTTCAAAAATTAAATGATGAGAAATATACGATTCAAAATGAAATCGTACCGCAGGCCACGGTTGGTACACTGGACCTATATCCAATGGTTACTTACCATGGCACATCGTAGCGCCATATAGAACACGATAAGAAATGCATTGCTGCTCTGAGGCATCTTGTATCCACCTTCTCTGCGGTGCAAAGGTACGCAATCTCATATCCTTACTCACAGCTACCACGTGACAACCGTCATTCCCATGGCGCCCTGTCAGCGACCTTGCCCAGGTTCTGAATGTGACATCGTCGCAACTCTGCAATGTATCATCCTCCGTGGACGCATCGGTGGAATCTGCCTCCTTCGCTGAAAGGCTAGACGAAAGTTTTACTTCTCTGATACGACCACGCCGGTACACGAGCTATGAAATCTCTTCCTCCTTGCGGCCAACCACAATACTATTTGGCTGCCCTTTTCCCGATGAGCTTGATGGTGCCAGTATGGGACAGCGCGCCGTTGTTGAGGCATTCAGGATGATATTGAGCTCCGCCGCCAACGGACATCCCCGGTCCTTGTATAGAGCGATATGCGCTGCACATGGACAACAGAGCGATGACACTAAGCTAGTAAAGTACCTGTTTATGTCCCTGCACGCAATGTTCGCTCATGTCACTATTCATAGTCAGCACTCCAACTGGAAGTATTATGGGACTCATCTCAGCGAAATGGTGGTCCAGGAGCTGTTGAATATCTCGCCAAGGCACCGAGTGATAGTCTTCTACTTGTGAGTGTACACGCTTACTTTGTATCGTGAACCGCTAACGTCATGATAGTATTTCTTGACGCGTCTTCCTACGCCACTTCTAGAACTCAACGAGTCAGAAATCAAGAGGATTGCTAAATTGCCTAGCGGCAGGGAGAATGATGATCGCCGTCATGACCCCAATGTGACACATATCTTTACCAACGCCGGTAATAGGATGAGTAGAGTAAGGCGTTGTAACCTTGCCAGACTTCTCCTCACACTCCAACGCCATGAAGAACATTTCTGGACAAATATATGGACCAACCCAACAGTCATCCGAACTCTCACTCGGGTGGGTCTATACTATTACATTAGCATTTTCCTGACCCGTCCAATTTCTCCCACTAAGACCCCATACTTTCTTCCCCAATCTCGCTCAACGAGCCATTTTGTAACAGCCACAAAGAATCCCCACTTCTTCACCAACAAATCCATTGAAGATTCGCTGATACTGCCAGAGGACTTTATCGAAGAGTTGAAGCATGCCGGTCTTTTAACGTGACTGGTCAAGTATGATAGCTTGATGCGTCCTTACGGCTAATTTGTGTAGTTCCGATCCGAGAGCGTCATAATATATATCCTACAGTACTCAACCACTCACTGGTCATGAAGTTTTGTATTGCCTCCGTATCCTTCCAATCAGCATTTAAACTCAAGAACTACTTTTGTATGAACTTAACTAGGTATATTGTATCTACTGTAAACATTTTGTGGCTACCCGACGCTGGGATATAGTCATCCGGCGAAGTGCCCATTTTCGGGCCATATCACCCACTGGTCACCACCACTTTAGGCATTGCCAAGGGGGCAGGCACCTCTTACATTTAGGTAAATCAGTAGTTTGCATATTATAGAAGTGTTTTGAGTAGCTGGGCCAATGCTAGTGCCAGTGTTTTGGCTATCCTTGGAATTGACCACTCAGTGGCCAGCCCTGACAGGGCCAACATTTGGCATCCCCAACAGCATACATTGTGTCAATGATGATCATAGATGTGAATCTGATGCTTACAGGCTGAGAAAATTGAGTGGTAAAGATCTGAGCCAAGGCCTGCAGACAATCGGGCCTCAAGCAGTGTGCTGCAAGGAGTCTATACTTCCAAATTAGGTTGTATTAGTTCCCTATGATGCTATCTTTACATCATAGCTCATTTTCCGGGGTTCCCAGATCACCCACACTGCTACGAGGAACTCAAATCTGGTAATTCTGCTACTTTGACCTTGCCCTGAAGGCAAACTGCAATCGGGTGCATTGAGACTTGGTGTACATAGTCTATAAACACTAAGGATACTATTTAAATGCGAATGAGAGGTTCCGGATTCCTGCTAATGCGAAATGACCAGTGAGGGGGCGTGACCAGTGAGTGATAGACTACTGTAGGCGAATCATGATAGTCAGGGGCCACACTAGTTATGTATGGAACGGAACGAGGTTACCAGGTTGCCGTCATCCAGAGTCCATTCGGGATGTTAATTGCACGATATAACCAGTGCAGTCCCCCCCAAAAAAATGGTGTATAGACAATTACTAACTGGGAACCCGCAGGAGCTAATCTACAGTTCCAGCAGTTGCTTGGAAGCAAGAATGCGTCTCGTGGGCGTGGCGATATTTGTGTCTGCACCAATCACCTCAGGGGAGAAGCCAATGTCGAAGACCGTCCGGATGGCCGGCGGGTCCGATGCAATGCACGTAGTCCACCTGGGCAAACGTCCCACCTTTCTCTAGATTCGATGAGCTCTGTAATCATGCCAGTGCGGAGAGCAGGTCAACGAGGTGGCCTCCAACATCTGAACAACGCAGGTGTACAAGCATCGCGCACGCATGCACGCATGCACGCAACTCATGCAGTACTATACCCACCGGCCTGGACTAATCGACAAGATTTTTGGTCCTCCAGATCTGATAAATGCCATCAATTCTATCGTAGGAGGATAACCATTGGATTGCGCATAATTGTGTACATATATGTACAACAACAAGCGCACCAGATCAGAATTGATGGTCACTGATGGACCGAAGGCCAGATTCTGATGTACGGTTGCTATATGGAACGAACAATGGGTGATATCAGGGTAGGTGTATGCATAGGAGAATGTCAAGACATTGCTAATGATGCGCTTAATTTTAGTCCCTGCGCCAGCGGTTTGCTATCCATATTGCGTTCCCCAACGAACATTCCCTGACTTCCGAAGAATTCACTCAACGTACTCTTCACTTCAACCACCCTCTTCAACCCCCCGTTGACAACCTCGTCGGGGCTACTAGCACTTAATTGACCCGCCCTGCTCAGGGGTGGGACCCTGAGTGCTTGTCCGAACTTGACCGCCTCCAGGAGTTCGTCAGTCAAGTCTTGCGCCAGTGCAAGGAGATGGCCCGCTTTCCCATCCACAATTAAGAGCGGACGAGACCGTAGCTAGCTACATTCAACTTTTCCCGCCAATCAATTTACGTCTCGGTTTTTAGGACACTTGTACTTCTCCCAATTGTTTCATGCCAACAGTGTTGAGCGACGCTGATTTGGTAAGTGCTGGTCACTGGCAATCGGGCCGCACCTCAGGTACATATACATGATGCAACTTCAACTGGCAGAGAGAATGGTCTGGATCGTGATGAGCGGTTGAGGGTGTGTCTGCTGCGCCTGTAGACGCAAGACCGACGACCCTGACGCGTCAAACATGCACTGGAGACTCCTGTTCAACGTCTTCGAGCTGCGCTTGCATCGCAGGTGGAAGTCATGGCGGCGGAGTCGCAGTTCAGGTTTGTTGAGCTCCATTTGTGCCCTTATGAATTTAGGGCTCCCCAACCAAAGCTGCCCGAACTGCCAGTAGAAACACCACAAACAGTAAATTTAATCGTCAACGATGCCAGGATGAATGTATTGATGACAGAATATTAACAATAATTGGGGACTTGCCGATCACTGCACTGCAAGGAGGACAATTCTTGAATCTCCCTGAGAATTGGGATCGAGATCTTGAATAAAGACGGCCTAAGGAGGTGAAGGGAGCGAGTTGAAGGATTGCGTCGCAGTGGTCGAGTCCAACGTTGAGCGGCTTGTCATGTGTGCTGGCAAGACCCATTGCTTGGTATGTATACTCGCACAGAATCGGTCGAACCCTCTCAAGCGCCGTCCCAGAGGAGCGCTGAAGTAGCGCGCGTAGAAAGTCAGTGGCATACGAGCCAGAGCAGAGACCCGACATCTACCCGCCTCTAAGCGGTTCTATAAAGTACCTTATTGTTTTTGGAGATCCCAGCGCAATCTATGGGACGAGCAGCAGGGGCCAGGGCAGGCAGCACAGAATTTTGCAAAGTCCCTCTCTGATCAGGTACGACAGGTTTGGGGATATGGTGACCAAGGGAAACTCGACTCCCAACTCCCCGATGACGCGACGACAAGCCCAACTCTCTACCAGCGGACCAGACGGCCTTCCCTGGACCAACGATTTCTATTATGGTACAGGAACAACATATTTAGCTGGTGAGCCCGTTTCTTAGACAATTGCGCGCGGTCCATTAAATTGTTCAGTGTCCTTACTCCTTCGGTTCGTGTTTGCGGTGTCCTTTTCAACCACACGTTGGTTCTATATACTGATGCACCCCGACTCATGTCCATACGGTTGGAATTTGTTTGTTGTCCGTAGGCGTAGGTGATTACGAGATGCCGTTGCTCGGCCGTAGACCGTCTCAATCGCTCTTCTTTGTAAGTCTGAATAGTCTTCTTAACGGAGCGGCACCCGAGCGACGTTCCTTGGGAATCCCGCTGGGTTTTAGCGCTTATCTATAATATCGTCTGTCAACTCTATTGACTCGCAATGTGGCCTCTAATCGATTCTTCTCCTCCCATATACAGCGGGTGTGACGCTCATAACAGCCGCGGCCACTCTGATGACTGGAGTTGCAGGTATATGCGCCTGGACCTTTTACAATGGACTGGGGGACTATTCTAGTTAACGACACCGGGTTGCCCGCCGAGAACCGGCCTGTGGGGATCGGAAGCAAAGAAGTCCCTGCACTCGATATGATCTATCAGCTTTGCAGGTGTTTCATGCGGGATGGTTGATCTCTCCCTCATACGGTGTGCGGAGGTACTCAATGAATATTCCTTCCTCTCATATAAGGCTCAGTGCGAGTAGTCTCCTCGTTATTCGTGGCGCTCCTCTACCCGACCGTCGAGTTCTAATCAAACCGGCCCCTTCGCTTACGCCGTGTGAGACGACCCAAACGCTACCGGTTTTTTCATCATCCTTTTTCACCCCGCAACTGGAAACACCGATAGTCAGCAACCTTAGTGAGTGAGTTTAACACTCAACACACACTCTTCTGGACCTGCCGTATTAAAGAGAGGCTTTCAAAGCGACTTATAGTCCATTATCACGTTCCAAGCGTGTCTCTGTCCACCCGAATAGTCACTGGGCCCTTCCGTCTCCTGTCTCCTTTTCCCTTCGCTGAGCTCGGAGAAGGCACGTCACACCTAAATCTGATCACGGGTGGCACGGCAGGGTTTCCATAATATAATTAATCTGGCGTCGAACGCTGCCATGCTTTCTCGAGGGCCAGAAAACGGTGGTAGGTGTCTCCCGACTTGTCAATGCTTGAATTCACAGTCTGATGAGGAATTATCCTTTCGACAGGCCACCCGAGTGTTGCAGGGACCTCTACCTTTACAAGCTATTCAGGACAGCTCGGCGACAGGTATATAGATGGCTCGATTCTAACGTACACCTTCGCTTCGTACCACCGCCTCTAACCCTGCCATCCAGGATGTACCATCTGCAAATCTTGCAGCAGCCCGCGACTGGCGCAGAATATGGTTCCTACGTACTGTCGCGACTCCCACTCTCACCCCCACTTGTCCTGCAGCTTATGGTCTTCAACTGCAAAGGGGCACAAATCATGATGTAAGTTTCAAACTGACGCCACATTTAGAACCACCGCTAATCAGTGCTTGCCTCACTCTTTACAGAGATGACGAGTTATACTTCTTCATTGCGCACCTCCAATTGCTTACTGAGGATGCTGTACCCATTCAAGAGCCCTCTATGACTTCTTCGCAACGGCTGCTGTATGGCTCCCTCGTTGCGAACCCTCAAGAGTTCTTCGATCAGCAAGGCGATCGGGGATACTTCTTTTTGTTCCCTGATGTGAGCCTCCGGGTCCGGGGACGCTATCGATTAGGTATTAGCCTGACACGACTTCAGTGAGTTTTGTTCGGCCGTTTCCGATTCTTTCATTCTTCGGAGCCATGCCTATTACAGTGCCTGACGTCTCCCAAACACTGTTACTGATTTATTGGCTCTCAGGACCGACGCAATGGATGCATCGAGCTTGCGCATGGTCGGCGGTACCACAGGATGCCTCGCCCAAGTGGTCACAGATACATTCGAAGTCGTAAAACGGACGCAATATACTGCTGCGCGTGAGTGACTCTTCATTAGGCTCATGTCCACGAACTTTCCGCTCCGAATCCTCCCACTTACAAAATCATGCTCACCGTCAAGCATCGAGTGGCGTGCGCATGCCAAACACCGGATATAATCTGACTGACGGCTTCATTTTTGAACGTTGCAGCGGTCACAGCCCTCAGCACACACTTTCAGCAACAAGGCGCACGCATTGTTCTACAACCCTGACCAACTTGGAGAGTGTTGGAGTGCTATGGCTGATCACCCTATTGCGTACTTTGTTTGGTCTCTGTTCTGTATATATTTTGCGAGATGTTTGTCCCGTATATATCTCACGGCTGGTCCCGCCTTCTTCATGTTTTCTCGTTCATCAGTTTGTCCCATAAATACCTACGGTTAATCCCCACTTTTGTCATGTTTTCCCTTACAAAGAGGGCGGGCAAGTGTATCTGGTGGGTAGGTGGTACATGACAGCCAAGACGTGGTGCAAATAGCCTTCTCATTTATGGAAACTAGCTAATACATCGTCAGTGTATTTATATCTCATATGCATAACTGAAATGTGTTTACGACCCCGGTATGAGCCCGTTTCGAGGAGCAAGAGGCTACTGATGCGAACGGCGCGCGAAGACAAGAGAACACCACCAGGAGCATGGGCGTCATAGAGTTCGTAGGAAATGATGCATTCCCCATACCGCAGTAACCAGAAAGCCCGCGATCGACCAGCATTGATTCATGTTCTATGAACCGGGGAGCGGTGGCGGCTGCGAATCACCGGCACTAGATGATTTGTCACGCAAGGCGCATGAAATTTCCCTATGGATCTTCCTCGGATATGACCGGGCCGGGTCGTGGAAGGTGAACAGCACGCAGGAGGAACCAGGTCAAAGAGTGCATTGTCGGCGGCGAGCGACGCCTAACCAGATCGCATGTCAACATTTCCTCTTTCGTCAATCCCGCGTGGCTCCGTTCGCCAGAGGAACCCTGAAGAAACGAGCATGCCTCGCTTGTACTCATCACAGTGCACTGAATTCTAGTGTCACAGCGGAATTCACGGGTATGAATAGCGTGATGATGGAGGAATGTCGAAATTGAAGTCTGTGTGGGAGTATTGGAGATCACCCGCTAAACGTCGATACCCTGCAAAAGGGATATAAATGTAAATTTAGGTGTAATGTGCATTTCCTGCCTGTTGTATAGATGCCTTGGAGCTGAAGGGCACGACCATCCACTCGCAGTCGATAGAATGCGTCCGGTAGGCCGCGCCAAAGATAAGACTACTGGAAATATATCTACACATACCATTTTCTTCTTTCAAGACCGTAAAGGCACCATGTCACTCCACTCTCCGTTCTGCCAACTGCGGTACAACGCAATTTCCGCAAACTGCACTCGGCGGGCTCAAGACTTCGATGAAAAGAAACTAGGGTGTCATAGTAACAGTCTGGGCGCCTCGTCCGAGCCAAATCCGCCGCCGTCAACGTGCAGGAGTGAACCGGAAGCAGCTTGCCCTGCTCTCCCCCAAGAATTCCGGTAATTGTTTGGTCATATAAACGGTTATCGGATTCCCATCGGTTAACCGCCCATAACCGCCGTCGGTTATGGTTGTGGAATTTCAGGGCGGTTAACCTGACCCGGTTGACGGTGTGCCGGTTAACCGAACAAGGCCCCACCAGCTTCGCCGCGCCAGAGCCGGGCACAACGTCGCCAAAATGTCGAGAATGTGCACATCCACCTGCCGAAGGAAGGAGGAGCTGTCCAGGTCATCTTGGGAGGGAGAGTCTGGGCGAGGAAGCTGAGGAAGAAGGAACTGTTGCATCCGAAGCAGAACCACCCCAAACTCCACCTGCTCCCAACGGATCAGCTCAAACTACAACCAGGTGTGTTTGCCCTCGAGAGGAGGCTGACACTGTTGTCGACAAGCCGGAGTATCGGAGACAGATACGCCGCGAACCAGCATCGGTCTTGCATTCCATTTCATCCCGTTGTCTTGCATTCCATTTTCGTTGTCTTTGCATTTCGTTTGTCTTCCGTTGCATTCTTGTGGCTCGTGATATCGCTGTTACATTTCTTGTGGCTTTGGTATATAACTGGTGGTGGTTTGGGTTCAATTGACAGCGGCTTTTTGACCTTCGTCACGGAGAAAAATGAGAGCGGCGGCGACATCCTGTGAGTCAAAACAGAGGTTGTAAAGGACAGAGGAGGAGCTAACCTTTCATGATCAGACCCCAACCAACTACAGAGCTCGTATGGACTCTTTCAACGCAATGATTGCAATACTAACCCTTTTATGTTCATTCGCATCCGTACCATTGCCCGAATCAACGCATACATGATTTAGGCTAGTTCATCCATTAGACTACAGCCTGAATAAACTGACATTTTGGTGCTGAGTTGCCCCAACGCTGAACTGGCCTGGTTCTGTGAACCGCTTATAACACATATATAGAGCCAAAAAAGTCATAGCGGATTACATGTATTAGCAGTAGGAACCTAATATACATTTGTGAAGCAAACCAATTTCACCATACGAGACGCTAAAAGACGTATTTGGTTGGCCAAATAATTATTGGGGGAGGGCAAGGGAGGTTGTCCAATAAGCGCAACGACGTTGTACCTGGTGATATCAAATCAATCGGAACTTCATGGGTTCTCCTCCGTGCTCACTCGTAGAGCAGGCTTTGACAACAACGACCCACGATTCAATGATAAGGCTGGCAAGCGCGTAAGGTATATCTTAGGCGGGGCTAAGTCCGCCTACAGCACTAAAGCGGCTCCAGACCAGAGGTTGGGCCGGTAAGCGCAATACAGAACGTATGATTGATATCAGAGCATTTGCCCCCCCCAAGCCTTTGAGGACTGCCGCTGCTCCACATACGAATGAAATCTGTGTTGAACACTTAATTGACCAAGTCTTTCGGCCAAACCCTGTACTGATAGAATACCATTTATACTGAGACGAGAATATTTGGTTGATCTGTATGGGGATAGTGTAGACGCCTTCCATAACAAGCGAAATTCTGTACAGATATACGTGAGCCAATTAGGATCATGGAACCGAAGGGCAACGTAGCTCACATAACAACCCCAGCCAGCGTCACCGCAACTATCTGAACGGGTTGGGGCTTGTACCAGCACTCCGCACAACTCTCACTGTTGTGATCCAAGGAAATAGTGTCATCAAATCTGCAGGTGCCCACCCATCCGATACTAATCGCTACGGGGATATATGCATATATATAAATCCAAAACTTGTACAAATGGAGTCGTACCTAGTCTGACCACGGCTGTGCATATAGTGAAATACGAACGCAGTGGATTTAAGGTTGTGCCAGCCCCCATTTGGCAGCGTGACCACTTTCAGTCCCGCTTGCCCGATTGCTACAGTATGCTGATATCCAGGGATCCTGGGCAGGTGGATGTCCAGGCTGGTCATATATGGTATTGATTTCGCTTCCGGTACTTGTCGTGAGTATTCCCACCACGAAGAAGACCAGGCCTTCACATAGGACAGCGATCGGGCTGAGCGTATGTTCGAACGAGAAGCCACCCTCAGGTTTGCGCAAACTACAACCACTACGTACTATTGTAGAGCACGTAGCATTAGTCTGATAACGACCTGTAATATCCCTCACCTTATCTCAGTGCCATTGCGAGGTAAACCCGCGCCGAGACAACATTCTGAAAAGCGAGATCCACCATAGTCACGAGAAAATAACTCGAGTTATTGGCGTTTCTGCGATACGTTCTCCTTCCATCCACCGTGGGTGGCGGGCCGAGTCGAGGTTCAAGCTTGAACGGGACCAAGAATGGCCTTTCGCCTCTCAAGTGGCTTTCCGACGTGTACACGGACATGTACTGCTCTTTCGACGCGTTCCTGTTCCAGAAGCTTCACTACAACCTTGCGACGCGCGCGATTTTTGTCTCTTCAACGTCGAGATTTCCATTCGTCGCTCCCTGGTGGGTTTTCGCGCGTCTCTCACGCGAAGCTGGGCTGACTTTTTCAATCAGCCATGAAAAAGAAACAGAAGGGGAAGGCTGCTGTCGAGGACCAGGACGACGAGTTTGTTGGCCTTGAAGACCAGGACAGCGGTGGAGACCTTTTCGGTGACTTGGC
>Ga0307515_10007774_pt1 | contig 21093 bp, 22 predicted proteins | sample 17_EM_MG_FD_194513 | JGI IMG/M metagenome (GOLD analysis project Ga0307515, IMG submission 194513) | Populus trichocarpa ectomycorrhiza microbial communities from riparian zone in the Pacific Northwest, United States - 17_EM | ecosystem: Host-associated > Plants > Roots > Unclassified | place...
TATCCCTTCCTCTATACAGCCTACCATGGCCGACAAACTCCGTGCGCAGCAACAACTTGAAGCCCTTCAAGCGCGCTATATTGGCACTGGACACGCCGACACGACAAAGTTCGAATGGACGTCTAATATTGCGCGCGACACTTTCGCTAGCTATATAGGGCACCCGCCTGTTCTCGAATACATTGCGCTAGGGCTGGGCGAGCCGCGTGAGAAGGTCAGGGCGCAGATGATTGAGAAGATGATACAGCCTGTGGGAAAGCCACCGGAGGTAAAGTTGCAGGTGTCTGAGCATGATATGAAGACGGTGCTGATTATGAAATAGGTGCAAGATTGATAGAGTGGTTTGAGGGCAATAATTTTGGCAACTGTGACAGCCTTTTCGCCCGTTCGTTGAACTCTGAGATGGATGATTGGAGCTTCTGGTAATGATATTGGCGATGTGAGGAGGAGCCACAACAGACCGTCCTAGCATGGATGTTTGGAGTCGAGGGTCTAATGCTACAGAGAAGCTTGCTACCATTTCGCATGATAGGATGTTGACTCGGCCTTGGGATGGCGCATTCCGTGAAATGGCTTTGAAGCCTTCAAGTTCAGGAGAGCTGGCAAGAAGTGGATCAATTAGAGAATATTTATTGGAGAAACTTCTTTTTGCAGAAGTGATGAGTGATTTCCACCACTGAAGTCTGAACGTCAAACGTATGAGTATGCGCAAGCCGCTTCCGCGGCTGTAAGCTGCAACTTGCAACTTGCAATGCCATCTATATGCCGTGCTGTCGTAGTTCAACACGATCTAAGTTAAAACCTATAATGCCACAGTCCTAGACACCGGCAGACTTGATATACCTCACCACGCGCCAGCCTCTGCTCATTCAGTCTAGACACTAACCCGCCAACGCCGGAATGTGGGTCTTATAAACAGTCCCATAGGCCGTTGTAATACTTCGACCTATGAGTTGCCCAACAGCAGAAACTCAATCACTATCGCTTGCGCTCCCAGTCGGTCCGTCATCATCATCCGCCACCACGTCGTCTCCTGCCATCATTGCGAACTCTCCCTTTTGCAATATATTCCTGAGCTCCTTGTTCCTTGGATCAACCAGCTCTACCGGCTTCAGCTTCGCCTTGTTGCGTATCCTGGGGTCACATCCGGCGTCTAGTAGAATATCCACTATGGGATGGCCAACGGGAGCCCACTCGTCTTGGGAGAGGGAATTGACGTAACGAACGGCTTTATGGAGGGGAGCGTCGCGTTCCATCCGGTCGACCTCGTCAATCTCGAGACCTTCTTGGTCGAGGAGGATGTCAAGGACTTCATCTGGTATGAATTAACATCCGAATGTTTTCAATTTTCAGTCTTGCGCCCATATATCTTCCGTATCCTTGGCCGAGCCACCTCACTCTTTCTCTCCCGCCTTTCCCACTCTTCAAGAATAATATAAAGATAGAGACGTAAACTCACAGCTCCCATAAGTCGCAGCTAAATGTAAACACCCGTTCCCAACACCATCAAAGCTCTTGTTCAGCACTTCCGCTACATGCACCGCAGATTTCTTTCCATTCTTCTTGGCTTCAGACGCAAGATCCGCTATCGTTTCTTCGAGGAGTGAGGTATTGTTCCGGCGACAGGCTTCGAGAATGAGTTCGCGTGGGGAAGCGCCCTACATAAATAGATCAGTGAACTGAAGTTGAATCTCACAAGGAAGGAACCAGTGAGTGGTATGGCAGAGCAATTACCTCTTCATCCGCCATTTTGTTCTTCTGTATTGTATCCTGGGAAATTCGTGTTCACTGGAGAGCCCAGAAATTCCTCAGAATATCTCTCAGATTTGTAATCGTTCACGGGCGTCGTATTCAGCTAAAAGTAATTTCCTGTGTGGGGTCCTTTTAGAGCAGCTGGCGCATCAATCTTGCTATAGACGTGATAGAATGAGCGGACGAGTATAACGGAAGGCAGGGAGGTATAATAAGCCTGACGGTCAGCACATCACCCAAGAAGCGCGTGTTTCAAATCCTCCCTGAGCAAGTCTGCTGGGCGCGTGTCGCTGTGGCTGAGAGACTCGCGGACATTGAGAGATCGCCGTCAGTTCACCGCCTACTTTCTGCCACTCCACTGATTTTTGTGAATTGAATCACCTATCAGAACATCTTCGTTTTTCAAAGATCGCATAGCTAGAGACTAGGTACACGGAGCCTAGTGGCTCAAAATGCTGCTCTGTATGATATTTTTCTTATATTTCCAATATCTCTGTATTTGTTTGCCTCTGCATTTTGTAACTGACAACCGCGCGTAGTCTGCCCCGCCTGCAGCAACATGCTCACAGTCTCTACCATCCCACACTCGGATGACCCTTCCGATGACCATCTTGCTGGCAAGAACCGTTTCGAATGCCGCAGTTGTCCCTACCAATACGTGCTAGACAAGCGGTATTACGAGCGCAAGATGATGAAGCGGAAAGAGGTCGAGGACATCATGGGCGGGAAGGGTTCGTGGGATAATGTGGACAAGACAAACGGTATATATCTCGGAATTAGGCACAAGCCCGATGAACCGGACCTTGGACTGGTGCTGACTGCTGTGATAGTCCAATGTCCAAACGAGAGGTGTAATAACAATGAGGCGTTTTTCTACTTGCTGCAAATTCGTAGTGCGGATGAGCCGATGACGGCGTTCTACAAGGTATGTTCATGGAATTTTAAGGGGAATGGGATACTCAGATTTGGAGAAATTGTGGGTTCTGCTAAACCTGTGAACAGTGCTAACGAATTGCTAGTGTACAAAGTGTGGGAAGCAATGGAGGGAGTAGGTGGATGTCGTTGGAGATGTTTTCATACGCATTGCAATGGTGTTCGTACAGGTGTTTGTGGAGTCAACTACTCGAAGATTGTGGATAGATAGATACCTAGTTTTTTAACCATTGTCGCTAGCATCTTCGGTGGTGCACATGGAGTGTCAATGTCCTGACCATATAAATGTCCATGAAAACTGTACCTCATCCTGCACTCTTCAGATTCACCCAATATTCCAGAGGAATGTTCTTCCACAGTTGACCTTCTCTCTGAACCCCTCATACTAAGCTCACGCTAAATACCGCTGATGCCAGAAGTTGAGGAACCGGGGCACCCATGGCGGTTTCAGAGAATCAAGGCGCCTGGAGAGATACGGGTGATAAGGGGGAATTAATTGAAGTCTGCAATACGTAGATATTGAAGATTAAAATTGAAGTGAATATTAAGAACGCCAGGCGCCTCGCTAATGCAGATTAAACCCGAAGAAATGGGGAGGTAAACATGGAACTGTCAAGGTCGATCTCCCGTCGTAGCCTTCAGACCCTCTTCCATCATGCGGTGGACAACGCCAGGCATGAGAATGTCTTTTCGGAATTGTTCCTGTTGCAGTAATTCTAAAGCGCGAAGTGTTGGGCCGGGATAGCTATATCTCAGCGTCAATAAGCGCGTACCACGTATCTTTATCAGTCATGACGCACGTTAGATACCTGGCGTATTTTGGCTGGGAAAAGTACTGGAGATAGTTAAGATAGGCAATGAACTCGGGGTTATCTAGCAGCTTCTGCGTTGCCAGGTGATTGAGATAGGCAGGATTTGCAAGGCACTGTGCGAACTATGGGAATTGTGATCAGCAAAAGGGGACTTATGACGTCGAGGATGAGCTATGCGCACCTCAAGTTCAAGCTCAAAGCGGGTATATCCACCATAATGCGGCTCAGCAGGGGCGGGAGCATTGGCCATGGTGCTGGTCAGCGGTTAGGCAAGCCTGACGAAAAAGCAGGAACCAGCACGTTCCGAGGCTGCGAGAGCGTGATTCGGGTGCCTCTTTTTGGGGCGCGATGGGGGAGGCTGGGGGCTGGCCTGGAACGGTGTCTAGAAAAGCGCCAAGCGGCCAGCTGGTGCGGGGGTGGGTTGCGTGCCCAGTGCCTGCTAACGAGTTGCGGTGACGGTACGCGATACCGTTCGGGGAGATCAGGTGGTGTGGGAGCATGCAGGTGCAGCCTTTAAAGAGGAGTCGCGATCATATCCGGCGCAAATGGGGAGGGAAAGGGAGCGCGGTGGCTGTGGGCTGGATGGAGAAAGCAGTGAATCCAGCGCGAGACGGGCCCTAGACGGTGGCTAGAAGGACCGCCAGAGAAGGGAGCCCCCGTTAGCAATATTAGCAACCGCAAGCCACGAGCCGGCACCGTGACCGAAGTGAGGGCTGTTACCAGCATCACCTTCGGCCAGCTCTCTTCAAAACACGTCCCTTGCCCACCCACTCTTCCTCTGCATCTCTTTGTAAATAGCTCAAACCCATCCGCCAAACCCATCCGCCAAACCCAAAGGGCTCTCTTCCTTACCATCATCCTACCTCCATACTGAAACGCCCAGCATATCACTTTAGCTCCCTTCATTCCTGCGACTCTCCCGGGCGTCGCTAAGCAAACAGGATTCGTCTCTCCGATCTTGTGGGACCCCCAGCCTTTTAGGAAACCCTCGACAACCAAACTCAAGCGACCAACGCATCCTGTCTTCAGGTTCCTGACTGGTCTGCTGTGATTGGGTGTGGAGCAAGGATAAGACAAGCGGCACAATCATGATCGCTGAGCCGTCAATGCCAGGTAATTCATTTTCGCCTGTTTCAAATATGCTCTTGGGGACGAAAACGCTGATATCCCATACAAAAATAGAGCGGCGCCCCTCTCCTGGGTCGCTCAATCTGTCTTCCAACAATCCCTTTCGCGACAGAGCTGCATCGCCTGTCATCCCCTCGCCAGCCCCGCCAAGCGGTAATCGCCCAGTGTCAAGGAACCCGTTCTTCGCTGCCTTTGAGGACGAGCCCGCCAAATCTTCGAACTCTCCCATGCTAATCGACATGTCGGCGACGGTGAAAGGGTCACTTAAAAAGGCGACATTTGGGACAAGTGCAGAGGAACTCTTCGTACGTCAAGCCCCAGCTCCTCCTCATTAGCAAGGTTTTAGATAAGGCGGTCAATACTTTGTCGCATACTTTGTCGCACACTTTGTGGCCAACACCGGCTCTTTCCCCTGACCTTGCGACCGCGACGTGCAATTCGTACAATTCGTGCTATGGATTCAAAATTTGAACAGTTTTCGAAATTGTTTGCTGACTATCCTTCCACACAGAGTAATCTCTCAATTAATGAGTCCGCCAAACAAAATGGTCAGTAGAGCCAAGAACGCCTGCACGACCAGCTCGTCTAACCTCCTGATAAGTAGCAACAGCTCCTCGTCCACCGAACCAGCGGTCTGGAACTCTTCCACTGCAAGGTCATCGTCCGTCGCGATCACAGGAGGATGAGAAGCGATTGCGCAATGGATCAAGAGGTCCGCCAAGGCCAAGGGGGCCGCCTGGGCAAAAGAGTCTGCTTGATAGCCCTGAAAGGAGCGAGAACAGACGCCCAAGACGCAACTCTGAATCGTCGATGATAGACAAGGGATCCTTGAATCCAGAAGAGGAGCGGAAACGCAGAGAAAGGCGTAAGGAGAGAGAGGCGGGAGCCAAAGATGGCAAGTCGCGATCTGGAAGGTCAAAGAGGCCTAATGGCCTTGATTTGATCGACAAGTTGGACGTCACTGGTATCTACGGACCAGGCTGTGAGTGTACAGCCCCTGTTCTCAGACTGACTTCTGCTGACATTCGTCTCAGTATTCCACCACGACGGACCCTTCGATGCTTGCAATCCTCACCGTAACAGAAGGAAGGACCACCGCGCTCCCATGCAAGCGTTCCCTGCCAATTCTGCGAACAATGCCATCGGAGGAACTGGACCGGTGAATAAAAACATTGATCTCGAGAAGTTCCACGGCCGAGGTGCAGAAGGTTTTACAGACTTCGCAACCAGCGGAGCTGATAATTACGAATCCTACGGCAAGAAGCGGCCATCCCTTGAAGGGCGATCCCTCTCGTTCAACCCCAAAGATCGTGTTGAGCCTATCCATGGCGAGGAAACTGTCGGTCTAGGTACCTCCACCTTTCTTGAAGGAGCACCAGCTTCTCGCACGGCTATCCAGCGCCGTGAATCCGAAAATGAAGCCGCTGCTCTTCAGAGCACAGGTCTTGGACGAAAGAAATCCATTGCACAGCGCATTCGTGGTATCTCTCAACCTCGCCGTGGATTTGGACCGGAATTCGCCCCACGTATCACAAGCCCTGAATTGCGATACGAGGTTCGCCCTAGTGGAGCAAACGGAATCCCAATGCCTGATAGCCCACCACAAGCACTTCCTAAGGGCCCGCAAAGTGCGGGAGGCAGTACCAAGGCTTTCGAGAAGAATCCGTTCTTCGATGACTACGACGACGCCTATGAAAGGAAAGGAGCAAGCATCAAAACCGCTGAGGCGGACGCCAAAGGCGCACCTACTCCGCCAGCTAAACCTCCAACTTCTCCTATAAGAAATGCCTTGGAAAGACGATTGACAGCTGACAGCGCGGATGGTGTTGATGGCGGTAGAGCTAATGCCGGCTTTCTAAGCCGCGTCAAGAGCCTTAAGGGAAAGAAGACAAGACCTGAGAGGAGGCCTTCGTAAGAGGTTCAAACTTTGTGCTGCGAATCCAATCTGGACGTCACTTGGATATCACAATACGCATTGGTCTAACCCGCACAACCTTTCCGTCTATTCTTCTAGATTGTGTGATGAACGCATATTTTTAAGCACACGGTAGACAGGGATGTCTTTCGCACTTTCGCCAAATTCACGTTGAATGAAGAGGGTACTGGAATGAATGTCTAGGGCTTCGGAGGCTAAATGGAACGGTGGTCTCCCATGAACCATTAGCTGGGTATGACTGCACACAGATCACATGCACATCTCCTTTGTATTTTTCCATTTTCTCATCTCTTCTTGAGAGTCGGGCGAGGGAGGCGCAGATTGGAGTTTCTATTCCTGGAGCTGCTGGCAAGGCTGGACGCTGGCTGGGTCTGCAACGGGCTGCATGGGCGTACAAAGTGGGATCTTGGGAAATTACTAATGCGTAACATTGTTTACAGTGGTGTGGATATAGTAGTGTATCACTCAAAGCAGGGAGTATGCTTGATTCATAGAATTAAACATTGCATTTTACACTAGGTTTAACCATTGCTAAGACCGTTAGAAATCGTGCATGTTAAGTTTCATTGTTAGCGAACTGGCTGGCCTGTTTCTAGCCCGAGAGTTTCGTCTTAAATGGAAGCTTCAGAAAATCATGCATGTCAACAAATTCCATCACAGCTTTGTGTGGGAATGGCCCCACTCTGCTCAATCTGTCTCTGCCTCTGTCAAGGATTCCAGGCCCGAGAAATATTAAGGGGATGGAGTGGAGGCCTGTGATACTGGACCACCTGTGAAACATTGAGCGCCATAGGCAAGGTAGCCACCAATCAACCATTCCCGCCCAACGCAACCATGCTTTCTGCATCTACCACCACAAAACGACACCTAAAAACCAATACGCCAAGCAAGACAGAATTAGAGGGAAATATGGCACAATCCCAGTGGCCGCTCGCCAATTCCCTGCCTGCAAACGCAATGCTTGCGTCGTCTCTGTTCGCTAGCCTTGATTCCGATCAAGAGTCTGCTGCTGATCTGCCGATCTCAAGCAGGAGCAAGAAACGCAAACGAACAGGTACAGGCTGCGTGGCCATCGATAGTGCGCTAGATGGAGGAATCGTGCATGGGAAAGGGGGCATGTGTTGTATTAGCGGGGAGAGGAGTGTCGGGAAGACGGGGGTAAGTGAGCTTCTCATTCATGCTCAGTTCGCTGTTTTGCCGTTTCACCGGGATTGGTGGAGCTTTTTGTTGCAACATGATGCTTCGTGAGAAGTTAGAGGTGTGATTTAGGTATTTGATTGAGGCTGAGTGTTATTTCGTTGTGTCCTTACCGGTTGCGACCGAAGCTTTCTAACTGGTCTTCTCGCATGGTTCAATTCTTTCAAAAAAAAAAATTCTAAATCGGGTTGTATAATCGGCGCAAATTTACAGCTAGTTGCTCTGCCTTCCATCGCCTTTTCTTATTTCTCCGTTGCGTGTTTACTCGTCTATTACCTAACTTTTAATTCAGCTTTCTCTCGTTTTTCTTGTCTCTCATCTCCTAGCCAATCCAACTTCCCATGCCGCCATAATCGATACAACCGGCACTTTTGATGTCGTCAGGCTTTATGAGACTATTTTGGCCCGCTTACGGAAAGATGTAACTCTTCAGAGAGTGCAACAGGCTACAAAGAGTGTCGGACAGGCTGTATCTACTGACTCTGCATCAACCCCTGAAGATGCAGTTGCGAACATCTTAGAAAGAGTAAGGATCATGCGGGTGTTTGACTTCGATGGAGTTGTGGAGGCAATTGGGGAAGTAAGGGAGGAGCTTGAGAAAGTCGTTCGAGAGCCTACAGGTTCGCCTTGTCTACATCCTGCCTTATCGCCTGAAAAAAGGAGGCCAAGAGAAGAGGTGGCGGATAGTGAGGATGAGGATGGTGGTTTAGACAATGAAGAAGAGGACATGCTGTATGGCGGCGTATCTAAACCTGAGGTACCACACACGGCTCCAGGAACCTTCAGACCAGGAATTGAAGATTCAGAATCAAAGGAAGTCGCGGAAAATGAGGGAGGCAAAATCTCCACAATTGTCATAGACAACCTCACGCAAGTCTTAAATCCTCTGTTGAAGAGTAATTATGTTCAAGGTCCGCATATCCCCTCACTTCTTAGTAAGTTCTGTCCAGATGGGCTACAACTATCTAACTTTCATCTCTGCAGCCCACGCCCTCCTAACCACCTTCCTCCGCAGCCTCACCGACCTAACACACAGCCATACTCTCGTTACCATCCTCCTCAATTCTGCCATATCCCCGCGTCACCTCCCAAACCCCTTTACTCCACCCTCCGAACATCATCCCAATCCCCTGCCCGGTCACCAAGGCTTTGACCACCCTTCAATCTTTGCATCCAACCTGGCCTATCCAGCTCTCGGTAGAACATTCACCTATTTCCTAGACCTGCATCTGCTACTCTCGAAACTACCTAGACGGCGGGGTGACGCGCGTATCTACTACTCAAACCAAAACGCAGATCACGCAAAGGGGCAGCGGGATGTGGAAATGGTAAATGTAATTGAGGTGCTGAATGACCGATGGGAAGGAAGGATTGGGCAGTGGGGCGCCTTTGAATTCTTGGGGGGTGGAGGAGCAGAGGTCGAGGGGGTTGTATAAAATAATTGTAGAGGTGGTGGAATTGAGTGATCAGATAATATAGATATGCAGTAGTGATTTTGTTTGCTTGTTTCTGAATTATAGAGGCTAGAGACGTGAGGAGCCTCAATGTGTGCTTATAACTTCTCATATTAGGCTTTCGTATCATTAACCTCACCGAGCGGTGTTATGACTTATTGAGATACTTAAATTCGATGTACTCTAATTTCTCTATTAGTGGCTTAGATTTCACACTAAATTCATTAAGATCTTTGCTTTCTAGATAGCGAGGCGGTAAGTGAGCTAGCTAATGTTGAGTAAAATGAGAGATTGCGGGGGGACAATGAGGGAAGCTGCGGTTTATCACCACTGCGGAAAACTCACCCGATCAACTCCTCTAATCAACACATGACACACATTTCAAACCTTTGCGTCCTCTACCGTCCTTCGGGGCCCTGGTCGGACCAGAGATTTCTATGAGGCCAGAGAAATCCCGTCTGTAGCAGGGGTTTTTGTAGGGGTGCGCCCTGAGTTTTTTGCCTATGAATTCGAATCTGGCTGCGCTGGGGCGATTTGTTTCTTTTTTTTTGGTCCTGAGGTCTGGTGAGAGCGTCGAACAGACTTGGTTTAGACAAGTGAGGGAGAGTGGTGAGTAAATTTTGGAGGGAGGTCTGCGTGACACTCTAGTTTGAGGAACACGGAAAGGACACCCGCAGCGCTCCTCCCTGAAAGATGTTCGACCAGTTAGTAGATGATTGTTTAGCTATTGCGTTAATATACTCCAATATTTGACCACCCCCTTGTCCTCCGGGACCTTGAGCTGTGCGTGTCAACACAATTGTGTCCGCGCAAATGCACCCTCTTGCAAAGACTCTTGCTTGTAACAGGAGTTTTTATAGGGGTGCACTCCTGAATTTTTGTTTTTCGCGGTAAGTTTGGAACAGGTGGGGGAAATAGGACTGGATTTCTTTTGGACTTTCTTTTCCTTTCACACAATGGAGGGGAGAAGGGAAGATACGGACAAAACGAAGCCCGGAATCAACGGCTTTTGAGACGAAATGCAGAGTTAAGTAAATTAGATCTGGCTACTTCAGTCAAGCCGAAAATCATCGTCTCCTTCATTTCTCCGCCAACCCCTCAATGAGCCATCCTTTCCCTTCATATCCTCCTCCACGCATCTCCTTCCTGACAATAACTCTCCAGCCTTCACGTCCTGATACCGCACGCCCATGGTCGCTTTGACAAGCACGGGGACTGCAAGCAGCGCTGCTACATCAGCAACAGCTCTCCACAGCGACTTCCTGCACAATCTACTAGCCCCGCGCGGGTCGAACTGTTTCCGACCCTGCAGCACGCCACCAATAATGGTTTCTTGGAAGTGCGGAGTGTAGACTGCGCTCAAGTTTGAAGCGATGGGAGGCTTAGACGATGAGAGGTTGCGGCGGGAGTGCGCGAATTCCCGGTCTACGGTCTCGACTTTGAGGGGTTGGAAGCTGTAACCCGAACCTTGGCTCTCCCATCTCGAGGAAATTTCAGATACAACGCCTGACATGCGTCCAGAGGCGCTGAACGCGCGGGTCGTGGCAGCTAGTACGTGCTGTGAGGCTGGTAGGATCAGAGTCGATAGGTAGGCGGTACGTGGGGTCAGGAGAAGTGATGTCAGAGATGACAGGAGAGAGGTTGTTTGGGCGAGGGCGAGCTTATCGGTGCAGGATTTGCTGCGTGTGGGGGGCGCGTCTGGGCGGGAGGGTTTGAGACGGATATGGCCTAGGAGGGAGAAATGGGATCGGCCTCGAAGGCTGAGCAGAGACATATCGCTCGTCCCATCTCCTCCGTTTACTTCCTGAGAAGGAGCGGCTGCTGGTGGAGGTACAGGCCACGGCGTTGCGTCTTCCTGTGCATCCATAACTAACTCCATGCTCGCGTCTCCGCATGGCGCCTCGGAGCAGTACATGTGTATCTTAACATCCTCTTTTATCGCAAAGGGCTGGAACTCCGCGTTCGTTATTTCGGTGCCCTCACGGCGGCGTACAAATGTCGAAGAGCGTAGGCCTGCCGCGGCCAAGTCGGCGCATTCTTGGATTAGGAAGCGGTTGAAAGCCCGGATTGCGAGGATCTCAGCATGCCAGTCGTGGAGGACGGTGCCGTGTGCGAGAGGGAGTTTAGAAGCAGGGAGGCATTTCATGCCAGTCCTTGGGAAGTGCCAATATATTAACAAAGAAAACTTGGGGTTCTGAGAGTGCGGGAACATACCCTAGGGAAGCACATGTCAAGGGCTCGCCATCTTTGCTGGGTAATTGGTAAGCTGTTGGAAGCTGGAATTGAAGGGGTGCTGTGTGTTGTACCCTTAGACAATACTATCCCACTTAAAGGAACCCATTCTCGCGTGCCGTCGTCACGTTGACGGGACTTTCGCTTTGCAGGAAGAGAATCGAAGGTCGAAAGCACGCAATCTGCAATTGCATCCGCGGACATTATGCTGAAAAATGCAGATATCGAGCGTACGCAATAGACGGGGGAGGGTTACATGGATCGGACTCTGTCAGATTTACATGTACCCAATCGCGGGTGGCTTGATGAAAGCTCCCGGCCCCACCATTGGTGTCCTTCATCGCCCTCACTCACGGCCTGATGGGGTCATCTCAACTAGGTGAATCCAGGGCTATTTCCAAGCCTAGACTACCGATATATACACCTGGTGTTTTCCCATTGTCATCATGCAAGCCTTCGGTGAGGAATGTCTCTTCGGCGGGTGCACGCTTTTGCGTCCCATACGCTGACCCACACAGTACCCAAAACTCGCAGAGTAAGCTGGAAAAGAAAGATCTACCCTCGGGTACTCCCTCGACGTCTTGCTGACATGGAAATAGCCCAAGTTTGACCTCCATCTGAAAGTGAGGTTCTCTCCCCCACCGCCCCCGTTTCCCGGCTCACACTCCATCCAGATCATCGACCTCAACAACGTCCCACTCGTTTCCGGTACCTCTTTTATAAAATGGCATCTACCATCCTCTACAGCAGCAGAGCACCGGGGGCGGACGGAGAAGCGTGCCATTAAAGAACATAAAGTTTCCTACGACTACGATAAACATGTTCCCGTCCGGCTCACGGTTGACAAAAACGGCATGCTGCAGGAATCATTCATATTATTTGAGATTTTGCAAGAATACTCTGCTGGAGGGCGTGGGGAGCGGATTTCTCTAGGAAATGTGAAGTTGAATTTGGCGGAGTATGTGGAGCAGAGTGAGGCTGAAGGAGAAGACGGGGTTTGCAGGAGGTATTTGATGCAGGATAGCAAAATAAATAGCACTCTGAAGGTTTGTATGTCACGGATCAGACCTCATAATATATGCTAACCGGGTTGCAGATTAGTATTTACATGAAGCAGACCGAAGGCGATAAGAATTTCATAGCGTGTGTTTCTCTCATGACTACATACTGAAGTGCTACTGACAAAATTAGTCCTCCCTTGAAGACAGCACAAGTCTTCGGTGGCATCGCCGGTATTATGGCTGGGGAACAGGGTGACTCCGATGACGTTGGAAGTATGCATTGTGTGGATTAAATTAGTGATTGCAAATCGTACTAATCATTTGATAGCAACACCTTCACTAAGCAGCAAATCACGAGAAGCGGGCGAGTTGCAAGATATGTACAGGAGGACACTTGCAGCTTACTGGGCGGCCCAGCCGGGCGAGCTCAAGGCGGACGAGTGTATAGAAGACATTTTCGCAGGTGGGGACGGATGGGGGAATAGAGAGAAGGCGTATGATACGCCGCAGGATTCCATAAAACTAGCAGGTGGTGATAGCAGCGGGTCAATGAGCGAAAGCGAACCGTTATCAATACACCGAAGTAAGCGGAGAGGCGCCGATGGTCTCCGGAAGTCGCATGAGACTTTAAGGCCTGGAGATGTGGGTCACAGCAGAACAGGTGGGGTGCGCGGGAGAGGAAGCTTAGAACAACAGGCTCATCAGATGAAAGCTGAAGCTGAGAGGAGACGGATTAAACCACCTCATGAGGTCAATGAGTTCGACGTAAGAGAGGATTTACGCAGTTGGAGACTGCTATAAGTAATCGTAATATTAATATTAAAACATTTCCCTGAGAAGGTACTACTAAGGCTAGCTGAACAAGCACCGAGTCGAATACCAACTAGAACTAGAATGCAGCGAAAACCAATCTGATCAACATAAGATACGATCTGAAACTTAAATTTGCGAGTAATAAAGCGCTCAATATTTTTAATTATGTGAAAATCCAGTAAATATAGGACATAAGGGGAGATCGCTATCGGCTGGCAAAATCGAGCTATGTAGGGCTGTAGGCGGTGAAGGCCATGTCCAAAACTTTCTGCTCCAGTAGATGAGAATCGTCTCCTTGTGTGTATTTAACGCCTCTCCTCTTCATGTTGGCGCCTCGGACATCCAGCGCCTTCGTATGTCTTCGCTGTCAATTTAAGCTCGCACAGCCTCGACGATTCCCTTCAATCGCGCGCCTAGGACCGTACTCGAGCTTCCCATCTACTCCTTTACAAACGACAGAACAGGATGCCACCAAACAGAGGCTCCGCAGTCCCCCTAAACCGGTCAACCCCCATCCTCTTGGGAAGCTCCGAGGGCGCTGTGGCAAGCGGGTGAGGGAGGGATCCGCATCCCTAGGTGTAGAATCATTGGGAACACCTGCGGAGGTAATTATTCTTCGAGATGCGGAACATGACGATGTCAGAGAAGATACCGCGGAAGTTCCAGAAACCAAGAAAGGAAAGGCATTGAAAAAAGAAGAAATCCTCGCCTCCCTCCAAGATGAAAAGACGACACCAGCTCAAGACGAAGTGAATAAACAGATCGAAAGCCTTCGACCACAACCTACCCTCGACCCGGACGAGCACACATACCTTTCCCAAGTTGAATTTCAGAAACTTTACTCACTCCTTTATGATGGTTTTACTCTTAAACAATTGTCGAATTATTTTGCCAGCTGTACAGGCGTCACAAAGGATGGTGTAGAGGGTGAAATGTTGCAAGGCTTAATAAAAGGTTCAAGCAAGGGCAAAAAGCCTGCCCATCAATCTGAATGGCGACCCGGCACCAGACCTATTGACGAACGCCTGCCAGAAGGGAATATCGGAGTGTTGCGGAAAAGGCAGGGACCTGTTGGTAAATACATTCTCGCAGATCAAATCCTGCGGAAAGCTTGGGATATTATTCTCCTGGAGGAAATTGAATCACTGGGCGAACTTGAAGTATCTCTCAAACACTGGCAGCTGTCTCTTCTCACGGCTGGTGGTATGGCTCCTCCCAATCGGCCTTCCTCTCCACTACTATCGCTAATTCGTTCTTTTAGGAACTCCTACATCTCTGGATCAAATTGGACAAGCACGAAATGCTAAAATCGAGATCTTCTGGCCCCATAACGTCATACGGATCACGGCAGACAAAAGCACCGCTGAATATGCCGCGCAAGATGTTGAGAATTACCTCAAACACACCGAGGTTCAAAGGCTCAAGCTCGAGCTGTGGAGGCCACTTCTTCCTGAAGATAGCCGTGATGAAAAAAACCTAGTTGATCTCTTCAAACCGAAAGATATTATCTTGGCTGAAAAGATGAGCGGTGCCATTATTCAGCCTGTCAGCAAAGATACGGTATGAGGCCACTTTATACGCATAGTACCTAGCTAATACGTATAGCTTATGATTCGAGGGGTGAATAAAAGCCAAGTAGAGGATGCGGAGCGCTGCTTGCTTTCAATGCTTCATTTATACCCTATAGATAATAGTTTGGCTCTTTCGAACACTAGAAAAGAAAAGGACAAGAAGCAAAGTGTTGTTCTCTCGGCTGCCTTCAAAAGCGCCCTAGATTATCGGGATCGAGATCACAGATTAGGCCGATGGACTAATCCAGTAGTCAGATCTCCTTCGGATGGAGGATCTACGACCCAGTTTACCACAGCCGACGAGCAAACCAAAGCGGGTCAGTCTACAGATCATCTCCAAATGCAAGTAATTCGCGCGATACAACGTCCTATCGTCGCTTTACTGCAAAATGAGAAGTTTATGCAAGCTGGACCCAAGCCGATATGGTCTAGAACAGCGGAAACGCAGGTACATGCGGCTTTTGGTCATGTTCTCCACCCTATGCAAGATGGACCATCAGATATGTCTATCAGGTCCAAGTTTGATATACGAGGCGTGAATAGGACAAAGTCAAAGGCCGTGTTCTCCAGTACCCTTCCTGGCCTATCCCGCCTGCTCACACAGCTCAAAATACCCCAGAACTCTCTATTCACCGAAGAAAATCTTGAATACAAGTTCCTACCACTGCCCTCGAAAGAACAAGCCAATGACCCCGGCAAGATATATCCAAGATTGTCATTGCGATTTTTGGTCAATCAGAATGGAACGACACGGTTCCGAGGCTTGGGGGCATTTCTCGGGGAACATATCACGGATGCTATCATACCGGACCTCGCAACGGATATCAGGTTCAAGAAGCAACAAATGGTCTGGTTGTATTATGCTACTACTGATGATAATGTCCGCGTCTATTTGGATGCCATAGAGAAGGATGTTCAAGGTGGCGGTCGGTTAACCGCTCCTCGGGTCTTAAAACTTAAGATACCTACATGGACTATTCGTGATCCTAAAACAACAGTTCAAGATGAGTGGGAAAAAAAGGACTTCATTGAGATGAATTATCTGTTCGCTGGCATTGAACATCGACAGATCATGCGCATGGGTTTTCAGGGCCACAGTCTCACATATACGGCCGTACAGGCAGGGCAATTAGGCGGAAAACGAGGGGAACTCGAGCTGCGATACAGCAAGTCGGACACTGTTGAAGAAAAATCAGGCGCTAAGGGTCAAACATATGTGCTTTCTCGCTTTGTGAAGTCAGCTTTCAAACTCGCGGATCTCATCAACGACTCCGCTCTAAACAGGCTGTCCATGACTGAGTTGGGAATTCTGCGGAGGGTCCGGGCCGCCCAGCATATCTCAAGAACCACTTTTAGGAAGATTGATTTGAGTAGTGTAACAGGCTCAAAATCTCAGAACACTACCAAGCCTATCAGTAAGGACGGAGGTGAGGTCTTTTCGACTGAGGCCGACCCAGGATCCACAGAAGATATGTCGACACTTCCCAACCCGAACTCAGCAAAGCGCGAAAATGATGACTCAGGGGATGTGCAAAAGGCCTCTACCGAAAATAATGCTTCAACGGCTGAAATCGCTACGACAAATGACGATTCCGTTGTTATTGAAGATTCCGAAAATGTTGTTGATGTTGCAAACAACCCTTTTTCCCGGGATTTTGTTCCTGATGCTTCTTCCAATGGAGATGGAATCCACAGGTGAGGCCAGGAAACATCTGACCAAGTTTAAATCGTCTACATAGAGATGTTTGTTTTCGCGTGTGTAGCGTTTTGGTAGACTTCGCTGCCTGTTGCAAGCATTTTGGGCATTCGTCTGTATATTTGTACTCTATGCCGTAATTACATAATGAACGAATCGCTGCAGCCCTCGCCTAGCGCCCTCGCCGTATTTTGCTCCCCGGACCATTTTGGCCGAAACCAGTCTGGTGATTGAGGACAAGCCAACTCCACACTGCTAAATGTGACTTCCTGTAAGAGCTTTGGCCCCTTAACAGTGGAACCACTCACTGGCGGTTTAGTAGCGACTCGAGAAGTTTGGACGCGAGAAACGGCTTGCGCCTTAGCCACAGAAATATTTTAATGTATATCAGGATGACATGTCTCCGTTCAGGTCATCCACTGATTAAGTTTCTATTAAAACTTAAAGGGCTTGACTGGTACGGATTGTACAGCATTAAAAAAGGTATTTATAGTGTCTCGGGAAAATTAGAAGAGCCTCAGGTTTAACTTCTCGATGAGAATTTCTCAATATCAAAAACCGTCCGCTTTCGACCCGCTCCAGAAGCTCTGTGGCGATTCGATCCGCACCACCACAAATGCGGTGAAGAAACTAGTGGCCAAGAATGAATCTGAAGGTGTTCGTTCTGCCTGAGTGGCCCCATTGTTCTAGCTCCACAGTGACAGTCATAGGTGTTTAGAATTCACCGTTGGGCCGCGGAAAGCCTGAACCTGCCCGAACCTTCACCCTTGGAGGATTCGCTTACCTACGCAGTTTTAGCGCCATCCACCGCTACAAATTCTTCCCCATCCCCAGACCCTCTTCCAATCTTTGTCCTCATACCTCAAATCAAGTATTTGTGCCTGTAAGAACATCGCATTCATATGCGCTATCGCCATCACTAACATCTGCTCAGGAGCTTTCAATCTACTTCTTTTCAACTTCCAGTTTTCTAAAAATCAAACCGACATCATGGGGTAAGTGACTCAGAAGGCTTCAGCGGGCCACAACACAAACCCCTCACTGCGACCGCAATCATTCTCGCGCTGCTTTCATCTCATCAAATCATCTGCTAACGACTTCCTTCAGTAAGGAAAAGACTCATATCAACGTCGTCGTCATCGGCCATGTCGACTCCGGCAAGTCGACAACCACCGGACGTAAGCCTACTTCACTGCCCCTTGATCGCGGGGTAACAAGCTCACACAATAACAGATTTAATCTACAAGTGCGGTGGTATCGACAAGCGTACGATCGAGAAATTCGAGAAGGTACGTTTAATTTGATTTCTCCGCGATACATCGAACAGCCGGCCAATTTTCTACTTTTTGGCTTATCGCTGAGGAGGGGCATTTTTGGTGGGGTGTGGAAATTTTTGACGCTAAGCCCTCTTCGGCTTTCGGCAAATCAACACCATGACGCAGAGCTGAACAACGCAGCAAAAACGCCAAAGAAGCCCCTCTCGCTCCATTCCGAGGTTGCTATTTGCTATTACCCTTCCGCACCATGCTGACAACGACTCTAGGAAGCCGCCGAGTTGGGCAAGGGCTCCTTCAAGTATGCTTGGGTGCTTGACAAGCTAAAGGCTGAGCGTGAACGTGGTATCACCATCGACATTGCCCTCTGGAAGTTCGAAACCCCGAAGTACTATGTCACCGTCATTGGTAGGTTTTCACCAGCCGCCCTATTGGCTACTCCTACTAACGCTTTCTTGCAGACGCCCCTGGTCACCGTGATTTCATCAAGAACATGATCACTGGTACCTCCCAGGCCGACTGCGCCATTCTCATTATTGCTGCCGGTACCGGTGAATTCGAGGCTGGTATCTCAAAGGATGGCCAGACTCGTGAACACGCTCTGCTCGCATACACTCTTGGTGTCAGGCAAATCATCGTTGCCATCAACAAGATGGACACCACTAAGTGGTCCGAGGAGCGTTTCAACGAAATTATCAAGGAGACCTCCAACTTCATTAAGAAGGTCGGCTACAACCCCAAGACCGTTCCCTTCGTTCCTATCTCTGGCTTCAACGGTGACAACATGATCGAGCCATCCAGCAACTGCCCGTGGTACAAGGGTTGGGAGAAGGAGGGCAAGACCAAGTCTTCTGGCAAGACTCTCCTCGAGGCCATTGACAGCATTGACCCCCCTGCTCGTCCTTCCGATAAACCCCTCCGTCTTCCTCTCCAGGATGTCTACAAGATTGGCGGTATTGGCACGGTACCAGTCGGCCGTGTTGAGACTGGTGTGATTAAGTCCGGGTATGTACTTGAATCTTTGACTCTGAATGATATTTTTCAGCTAATCATTTTTGCAGAATGGTCGTCACCTTCGCTCCCGCCGGTGTCACCACTGAAGTCAAGTCCGTCGAAATGCACCATGAACAGCTCGTTGAGGGTCTCCCTGGTGACAACGTCGGCTTCAACGTCAAGAACGTTTCCGTTAAGGAAATCCGTCGTGGTAACGTTGCTGGTGACTCCAAGAACGACCCTCCCAAGGGCGCCGATTCCTTCAACGCCCAAGTCATCGTCCTCAACCACCCTGGCCAGGTCGGTGCTGGTTACGCTCCAGTGTTGGATTGCCACACTGCCCACATTGCCTGCAAGTTCGCTGAGCTCCTCGAGAAGATCGATCGCCGAACTGGCAAGTCCATCGAAAACAGCCCCAAGTTCATCAAGTCTGGTGATGCCGCTATCGTTAAGATGATTCCCTCCAAACCCATGTGCGTTGAGGCCTTCACTGAGTATCCTCCTCTCGGTCGTTTCGCCGTCCGTGACGTACGTATCACCTAACATTCCCCTTTGCGAGTCTATGCTAATTCCCTTCCAGATGAGGCAGACAGTCGCAGTCGTAAGCTCCCCCCCAAAACCTCCTCAGCTGAGTTGAGATGTATTAACGATTTTTTTTAACTACAGGGTGTGATCAAATCAGTGGTTAAGAGCGATAAGAAAGTATCCCCATATTATACCATAATAGTACTTATACTAACAGTCTCAAAGGGGTGCCGGAAAAGTCACCAAGGCTGCCCAGAAGTAAGCTTATGCTAGATGTTGAGTATACTCGGTGCTAACAGCTTCCAGGGCCTCCAAGAAATAAGCTGTCCGGTATATTTGTGGTGCTTGCAACAGAAGGTAAGATTGTGGGGATGGTGTCAGGAAGTGGTGAAAAGCTGTTCTAGCTTTCCCAGCGGCTACTGGTAGCATTATAGTCAGGGCGAACAGGCGTTGCTCACTTCCATAGATTTCATAATGATGAATGAATTTTATGGGTTGGGCACTTCAAACTTAAGTTTGCATTGTCTATGTGATGCTTAGTGATACTCTCGCGGGGTCACATCCTCCATTGACTAGACTATAACCTTCCCTTTCAAAGCTAAAGTCTTCTAAATGCCCTTCCTGGTCTTCATGTAAGTCAGCTAGCGCAGATCGAACCAGCCGGGCCTTCAGGGTTTGTACTCGGTATCAGCCCGCCCGCCCCGGAGGGTATCTAAGTGGTAGTTAGCACTAATCAAGCCCTCGATGAAAGATATTAAAGTCTGGATGCAGAGGACTTACCTTCGGAGTGGCGTCAACTTGGTCAGCATGTGCTGGTAACGGGACAGCTATTGTCAGCCAGGAATATTCTTGCCCATCCTTCCCATTCTAGAGATCCTAGAATGGCAACCGCCGGGGCGTCGTTACGAAATACTCCTGACCGAAAAGGGACATATGTTCTGGTCATGACTTCGACGGCGCGATGTACATCATCACGTCAAAAATACCTCGCTCACTAGACACTCAGAATTAAAGAAGCCAAACGGGTCTACATTCGGCTAAAGTGGTTTCGAGGCATCTCCACCATGGGTCGTCCTGATCGTATCCCAATAGAGCCTCAACTCTCTATGGTCTAGCTCAAAGTATCCCACTCTCCGAAACGCAGTCGATGCATCATCCGTCGGTAAAGGCTAGACTTCTCACCACCCAAAGGTTCGTCGGATTATCTTTGTCGACCGCATTCTCCGGCTCCACGGCAATTTTAAGGCAGAAAAGCTTCTGGGGTACCCCTTCGTGTGTGTCGGGCGAGAACCAGCCGATTTTCTCTCGCTTGTGGTTCTGTAAGATGTGTGCGAGTGGTCCGGCATGGCTATCGGAACACACGGGAGAGAAAGCGTGATCGTAGCCGAAGGAGTCAAAGTCGTGGCGGCAGCAGCGGACTGTGCTTCGTGCAATGTAATATATTTGCTGTGTAGGATCGTTCTCTCGGGACAAGAAATCCTCTTGGAGCTGTCCGCGAACTGTGATGGAGCTTCCCTCGGAGACGTCACCGAGTGGGTAGATATCGGGTCTTGTCGCCATCGTTATTGTGTCCTCTCCGGCCGCCTTTACTGGCGCCTTGACGCTTACGGCAGAGATATTGACGCCACATGTAGCGTTACTCAAATCCATGGAGTCATTGAAGACTGCGCCGTCAACGGACGCCCAAGACTAAGAAGGCGCTCGATTTGGCTTGGGTCTTCGTTCCCGTCGTCCCATATCGAACGTGCCAGAGTAAACCAGCAGATAATTCCAGCT
>Ga0307515_10007775_pt1 | contig 21092 bp, 24 predicted proteins | sample 17_EM_MG_FD_194513 | JGI IMG/M metagenome (GOLD analysis project Ga0307515, IMG submission 194513) | Populus trichocarpa ectomycorrhiza microbial communities from riparian zone in the Pacific Northwest, United States - 17_EM | ecosystem: Host-associated > Plants > Roots > Unclassified | place...
TCCGCCTTCCTGCCAGCGCCGATATCACACCAGTGCTGACGCTTGGTCATGTATTCATTAGTATCAAGAATACCCTATAAGAGATGTTTTCAAGTACTGATAATAATAGGGCATTACGCGAGATGGGTCGAGGATGGATACCGATGTCAAATGCATCAAGGTCAAGGATGAAGGGTACGCAGAACTCGGGACGGGAGCACTTAAGAAGAAGCAGAGGAGAACTCCAGCGTACTCAAGTACTCGTCCACCTTGGACTTCGATTCTGTGGCACTCCCTCCACCCCCGGATCCACCCGCTTTTCTCGGAGAAGCAGGAGCAGTAATCTCTGGTTCCGAAACAAGCAAAAGGAAGACATAGTTCGACAGATCAGCGAGTTGCACGAACTGCAACGTGACACGCCCTGGATGTATGACAGAGGATATATCCAACGGTTTACCTTGGACCTGCGACGTGTGACAAAAGTGGTCACAAGTTAACACAGAGCGAGCGGGTGACAGGAAAAATGAGCGAACCAGCTGGTGGGAGAACCAGGTCTTCGTCCGTTCCGGTTCCCCAGCCTTGACCTGGATCATCAATTTTCCTCCTGTGGGCCAAGTACACCTCGACGTCTTGAGAGCGGTGAAGAAATCTTCCACAGGTCTAGCACCATCCTCAAACGAAGCATACAGTTCTTGCATGACGGGTGTCTGCAAACACATCAAGTTCATGACCACAGGTCCACGCAAACGTTCACTGCTGAGATGATTCGCCCAGATCAAAAAAATGTTTAAAGGAACCAAACGAAAACGCTTACTCTCTGGACCCGCCGTTCTTCTTCGTCCACTTCTTGACTCTTGCTGCAAGAACCTCGCTAACCTCGATGTGTTCCTGTATAGTATCCGTTCGATCTTTTCCGGTGCGCACACACCACACACCCGGGATCTCCAAGCCTGACTCCTCATAGTCGCCCTCGTCAACGGGTTCGACGTTGTCGACGTGATGAACACGTTCAACGTGTCCATTTGTGGGTTCAATATCGGGTTTCTGTTCGCCCGCAGGTTCATCGTTGGGTTTGACTCTGCGTTCTTCAGAGTCCGAATGAGGAACCTCCGGTGGTGCAGAAGCCATTTCTACGTCGGAATCGACGAGCCGGGTGTCTTCCTTACATGGCGGGGGCTCTTCGTTACCCTCAGCGCCGTCGCTAGGAGGCAGATATTCCAGGTAGCCATTCTCAGCCGTGTCAGGAAGAACGCTTTCAGCCATCAGCTGATTCGGTTCGACATCTGGGACGTCAGTGCTCTCACGCAGTTCCGTCATCGAATCCATCCTCCTGGCCAACTTCATCGCCAACCTCAAGAAATCTCTCGCGTGGTCGTCCACTTCTTGGTTGACCGCACGTCGCAAAACATCACTGTTTTCCCAACCCTCTTTCGCGTCGAAGTCGTGATGGAGTTTCAAGCTGTGGACGATGAGATCGCCAAGGGCTTGTTTTGTGATCTGGTCGACATCCGGGTCAACTTCAAGTAATGCATCGTTGGAACCGAGATCACTTGTGGGGAAAGAGGTGGAGCGAACAATCGAGGTGGGGAGGTTTCCGGCGGTTGATCTTGGGGTATGGGAGGAGACAGACAAAGCATCGAAAGTTAAGTCGTGATGATCAATATCGGAGAAAGGAGAGATGAAACGAGTCCCAACCAAAGGGGATATTCCATCCAGGATGGGAGTGGGATAGGTGTGAAGTGGCTCGGAATGATCACGGAGAGATACTGACGCGTCGTCTTCGGTCGAGAGTCCGGGGATGGTTCCTTCGGGTTCGGTAGATGGGGGCGAAATCCTCGCCACGGTTTTGGAAAGGAACTCCTTCTGGATATCCTGAAGGAGATCCTCCGCGTGTTGTTCCATGCTTTTGATCTCTTCTTCTGTAACCTCCGCCTGGAGAGGCATTCTATGCTTTGGTGGAGGTGTAGGCGGCCTCGAAGAAGCGACAGATTCAGACTGAACAACGGATCCCTCCGGATCTTCGCGGTTCGGAGTACGAGGAAATGCGCGAAGCGGAGGAGGGGAATCTATGCGCAGGCTCTCTGACTGGGGAGGAAGAACGAACGGGGGAGCGGGAGGGATAAGCATGGCGTCTCCAGCCGTTTGTCCTTCCTCGTGCCGGGCCTCGTGGTCAGAACCTTGATCTGCACCGCCTCCGACCGGGACTTCTAATTCAGGATCGAAGGTCGGGCTGTAGCTCCCAATTCGACGGAGTGACGACGTACCCCCTAAAATTCGGCTTTCTTCTGTGGACGGGTCGCGAGCCTGGTCACCCTGATCCTGAGTGGCCACGGAGGTAGGGGGCGGATTTGGTTCGTACACATTGTCCTGTGGGAGCACTGAGGCGGGAGTAGCTTCAACGCGATCCTGTAGGGTCGCTTCTCCGGTCGCATTCACTTCAGCACTGGCGTCGTATCCATACCCGGCGAAACCAAACGTCAGGCCAGATCGCTTCCCGAACAATGATCCGCCTCCGCTGGAAGATCCAGAACTCCAATCGACGCCTAATAGAGAGGCGAGGGGCTGTTTCTTGGAGGGAGGAGTAGCATTGGATTGCGAGGGTGGAGGTGAGTTGGAATGCGAGCGAGTATGTTTAGACCCATGATCTGGGTTGGTTTGCGTAGGTGAGGGCTGAGGAACGAAGTCGTCCGTGGGCTGGTCTGGATGAACCAGCTTACGCTTCTTCACTGGGCTCGAGTTCCGAGACTCGTGAAGTTCACCATCGTGATCCTGACGCTCATCCGACCCGAAATCCCTCTGATAAACCAATTCCTTGTTGTTATCCAACACCCGTATGACTTGCTCCTCCTCCTCCTCGTCCATGCAAGAGTCCAAACAACCGCCAAGCACGGGCGATAACGGGGACAAGTCCCCCACGGGCCCGGACTGCGGTGAATACCCCTTGGGAGATATCCTGGCGAGCAAGCTCGATTTGAGTAAAGTGGACGCCCCGAACGTGGGAGAAGTGGGGGCAGATTTTCGGTTGTATGTGGCAGGGGGAGGAGAACGCGGAGAACGGGTCGACGGAGGGGGAGGGGTTTTTGAGATCCGGTGGGGCGAACCGAACTCTTCATTGCTAAAGGCATAATATTGGTTCGCAGAGGAATGCCACGGCCTCGCGTCCATCTCCGACTTTCTTGACCACGAAGGCCAGTGGGACAAGATACGGAGGATGGACGAAACGGAAGACGGAAGTGGAAGTGAAGGTCGTTTGGTCACCGATCACATCGTCTACAGCGGTCTGAAGATAAATAATGCACTCTGGAATGTAACAAGCTAGCCTCGTCTAAATCTAACATTCTAGTCAGAGTCGGGATCTGGCTCCGACACCAAAAACCCGACCATGCAATTGTCTAACATGAACTCAGCATTCACCCATCCGTGTGTCGCAGCTAAAGCGCAAGGCGACATCAGCAAGGCGTCTCTTAAATGAATGTTCCAAGATCACGGACCGAATAGTTTCGTCCCATCACGTCCTGCAACTCTCATCAGCTCTTTCTCACCCCCAGGGTGATATGGCATATATGCGGTGACGTTGTAAACCTTCCCATACAGAGCCATCCAAATATCGTCCCGTTTGTTGTGTTGCTTGAGAACCGATGGTGGTATCCTCATCAGGGTATCTACCCCCTGTTTACCGTAGCCAGCGGTGAGGAAAAGATAAACGAGGAAGATGGTCGAGGCGTACTCTCAAATCCTTCCCAGAATTCTTCAAATTTGCCCAATCCAGTGCTCCATGTCCAGGTGCAAGTTGCACCTTCCTTGAAACCTTCGGCCGCTTCGTTGTACTCGTCGGCAGTGCCAGGGTGTTTGGTGTCGACGGTATAGATAGGGAACTCGGGGTGGTGGCGGGGACACCGGGGGTCCTCTTCGCAAATCCTGGGACTGGAGGTGGTGGCATCAACCCCGCCACTTTGTCCGACAAGATTCTTGGTGGATCATTTGAACGGGATGAAGTAGCAGCTCGTTGCGCGCTGTTGAGCGCAGGAAAGGCAGGAGGGGTGTCGTCGTAGTTATCGTCGTCGTCTGCTTTGATAGTTATTGTATCTGCGTCGTCGTCGTCATCTAGCTCTGGCTCATGCTCCTCGATACTAGGCACAGGAGGCGGAGCAGCAGGGACGAATGTAAACCAACTTCTGAGGTAGGAAGTCATCTCGAATGGCCGGAGGAATGAGGTGGTTAGTTCTTGAGAGGTATGTAGTTGTCGTGGTCGTGGTCGTCGTTATAAAGAGAAAGGGAGTCACAGCCAAGCCAACTATTTGCCGTCGTTTCTCATAGGGCGGAGGGGCTGCGCATGATGTCGGTGACCGGAGGGAGGAGAGGGAGTGGCTCCCATTGGCCCAACGATCACATCACCACGCTCGACTCACGACAAGTTTACGACGACGACCGCCATCTGCTTGTAAGGGAACGTGCTGACTTTTTAACAGGACTTTTGTGGGATTTTACGGACTCCATCTCGCTACTCACGACGTCATCTTTCGGTCAACTCGACCCTCGTCACGGTAATCTAATCCGCCAGATCTCCCTCAGAAACCATGCCACCGAAGAAAGGAAACCAGGGTTCTTCCTCGAGCAAGGTCAAGGAAGACAAGGTACGGTTCGCGCTCACCCGAATGCTATCCACCCAACCTTATTTTCAACATTTATTCCATAACAGACGTTCGGTATGAAAAACGTGAGCCACCTTTCTCGCAGACCCCACCCTTCAGAGGCTCACTACCGATGGAGCAATAGAAAAATCGGTCCACAAAAGTCCAGAAACAAGTTGCCAACATCCAGAAACAGCAAGAAGCGGCTGGCAAATCTCGCGATACTCTCGAGAAAGAACGGGAAAGGGCCCTTCGCGAGAAACAGAAGGCTGAGGATGAGAAACGCCGAAAGGAGGAAGCTGCTCTCCTGAAACCCGTGCAGGTGCAGAAGATACCGTTTGGGGTGGATCCGAAGACCGTGCTTTGCGCATTTTACAAGGCTGGGTCCTGTGATAAAGGCAACAAGTGCAAGTTCAGTCACAATCCGGATGTAGAGAGGAAGGTCGAGAAGAGGAATCTGTACGATGATGGAAGGGAGCAGGACCCGTCTGGTGCGTCGCACGCTCAATATCCCCGTGTACAGGAGACCCATAGATAATTTCCAGCGGATACGATGGAGAACTGGGACGAAGAGAAACTACGGAATGTTGTACTTTCTAAGCACGGAAACCCACGCACTACTACAGACGTTCGTATTGTCCTCATCACCCCATGACCCACCTATATCTGATGATGGCTGCAGATCGTATGCAAACACTTCATCGACGCTATCGAAACCCAGAAGTAAGAACACTGGTTGTCCTCACGGTTCTTCTCACTTACGTGTTCACGCCAGGTTTGGGTGGTTTTGGGAGTGCCCGAACGGGGGCGAAAAGTGTCAATACCGGCACGCTCTCCCACCAGGATTCATTCTCAGATCTCAACGTAAAGCGATAGAAGAAGCCGAGAAGGCCAACACAATCAGCCTGGAAGAGTTCCTGGAAGTCGAGGTACGTATTGAATCATTTCCCCTACATTCAGTAGCTTTTGATACTGAGAGCACCCGTTGATTTTTCCAGCGTCACAAACTGGGTTTAAAACTGACACCTGTAACGACCGAGACATTTGCAAAGTGGAAGCAAACAAGGATGGACAAGAAGCAGGCAGAAGAGGAGGCGGTCAAGAAAGCCAAGGAGGCTTCCAGCGCGGCAGGAAAGAACACGGGAATGAGTGGACGAGATCTCGTACGTTTAGCACTCTTTGTCCCTCCAACCTTTCACCTCCATTTCCGTCTCTGTTGTCTGCGTCGATCGTGAACTCAATCTAATCGCTCTTTTCCCACAGTTTACGTTCAACCCCGAGTGGTTCGAGGATTCAGAAGAAGAGGAAGAGGAATGGGATTTGGACAAATTTCGAAAACAGAAGGAAGTGGACGACGAGGCTGCAGAGGCGGAACGGATTCGGCAGCTTCAGATACAGGATGGCGGTGGAGAGTGAACTTGGGCTTCAAAGCTCTCTTTCGCCTCGTCCGTCATACAACGGGTTCTGGTCTAATTGCATCTGTCCTTAGAAGGATATTCGTTCGTATGTACTTACTTCGTCGCCCCATGTGAATATCGATGCATCTGCGATCCAACAAGGCTCTTGGTCTGGAGGTTTCGAACCAAACACCACCCTGGTTACCCCGGGCTCGCGCGCAATGAAGAGATCTCACTTAATAGAGAACGGCGCATCTGCTCATACAGTGGCCAGTAAGGGTAAAGTATCGACGGATTGTCTATATAAAATACAGAATATGGGTACAAGCTATAACTATCGTTCCGATGTTTTGGTGGGCTGGATTCACACCTCACCTCGATCCGATTTTACCTGGAAAGCGACGGGTCGCCACTATGTTGGACTCTGCAAGGAGTTCGAGAGATGGACATACCGCTTCTTCACTGGGGGTAGCGTCTTTGAGGACCTCCTCGTAAACCTGGGTCTTGACTTTGACCCGAGAACCAGCTTCGTCAATAGTTGAATTCCTCAGCTCCAAGATGTCTGTGCAAACGAAGTCGCTTACGAGTCTCAGGGGTGCCTGACCCAAGCGGCCCTTCGACAGAGTCCCGCTCGTATTGAGCTTCACGGCTCCCCACTCTGTCCTCAGGGGAATGCCGAGACTGGACGTACTCGACCGTCTTTGAGACAAGGGTAGCCATTGCTTCCTTGGACTGATCAGCCTGGAATATACGCGGTTGGTAGTTTAGCAAGTGTTGGGTGACTGAACTAAAAGTTACCCACTTTTACATGAGCCTCGGAAGTGGAGGCAAGATGTTCATTCCAGCCCGGCGCCTCGGAGATTGGGGTAGAGGTCGCATGTTGCTTATTGGCCAGGTTCCTCTGCTTTTCGACCTCGAGTACTTCGGGGTCGTTATCGTGGACGGTGCTGGTGCTGCTTGATTATATCCCTCCCCCTCCGGTCTCATGAATGAACGCGGGGGCAGAAGCGTACCTGGAGTAGAACCGTGCAGCGGCACGGTGGTTAACGAAAGAACGTTTGAGAATCGAACGGGTAGAAAGGGAGAACATGTTGAAGAGAGATAAGGAGAGAGAAAGAAGTTTAAACCAATTTTTATAGGAGCAACTTGAGTTTGAAGCCACAGGACCACATGAGTGATGTCATCCGGGACGGATGCCGCGGTACCGGTCTAGCAGCCACGCGTTGAAAAACACGCGAGGGCCACGAGGCGAGAAGAGCATCGAGTCTGTCGGCCACAGTAGGAGTGTGGGTGAGTTTCTTTTGAGCATTAACGGCGATTCATGGCTCACGCACATGTGTGATAGCTGCAGGGATCATCTCCCCGGGTAGATCTATTAAAACAATTCTTTTTTTTTTTTCATTTTCACACCTCGCTCCGTACACGAGCCATGTCGCCCTTGAGGCTTTTCCTTGATTACCTCTGGCCCCCTCCCCTGTTCTCTCTCCCCATGGTCGTTTCCCAGCAGCGCGATAACCCCGACAACCTCCCTTTCTTCATGAACCGCCACGACCTCATCCAGTACGCAACCCAGCCCCTCCAGGTCCCCACTGTGGTCAGGCATCGCACCCTCCGTCGGAAACGCGCAGAGAGCGTTGATTATGTCCAACAGCATCCTCCATCCACAGTCTCGGACCCCCTCTCCTCTCCACAGCGACGGAGCCCAGACCCGGATCCCCCCCACCATACCCTTCGGGAACTTCGGGACCGTCGCCGCGCCGAAGAAGATCCCGCCCCCGCGAGAGGGTTCGGCAAACGAATCCACGATCTAGAGATCTCCTACAACGAACAACGCAGGCTAGCAGACGATAGACAACACCGGGTATCCTCGTTAGAGAAGGAGAACGTCGATCTCCGGACCAAGTTAGATTCCACCCAGAAACGCCTCCAAGTTCTCCAGAGCGCAAACACTTCGTTTGCTGCGAACGTTACCAAGCTCGAACGAGAACTCCAGGCAGCCAGGACGCAGCATGCGTCGTGCAAAACTCGGATATCCTCTGCCGAGACGCGTTATACCACGCTGCTGGCAGCGAACAGCGTGTTACAAAATTCCTATAATGACCTTCGATCTTCTCACCAGGCGCTGCAATCCGCTTCCACTTCGGCTCAGCTGGCCCACTCCGCATTACTCTTCAGTACCTCCACACCCCACGTTCCCACCCCGGCTCCCATTCCCCGTCGATCGACTCCACCCCCACCGAATTCCCCCATCGACAAACCCACAATCCCCCCTGTGCCACCAGTCCCAGTGCCTGTACCGTTACCAGCCCCACCAAAACCGCAAATCCAACTCAAGCCCAAGCAACTAGACGTCATCACACCCCCAGCCATCTCACGCGAATCATCAACTCAAACCTCGCCTATCTCGGCTGGTACCTCCTTCTCTCGTTCATCCGACGATTCCGCTGCCTCCCATGTCTCTCGATTAAAGACTCTTCTCAATGACCGCACCTCGGAACTGAACGCTCTCCAGGCTTTCTTATCCAAACACGACGAGTGGTCTGGCGCCCAGGTCGTCCAGGCCGTTGTGGACCTCAACGGCGAACTCGCAAGATTGGCGTCTGCTGTCAGCGAATATTTTGTCGTTGGGTCCGATATTGACTCCGACGGCTCGGATGACGCGAGTGTGGGGACAATGTCCCCTCCGCGTCTTCCGAACGACAGGCCTGGTCAAGAGATACATGGTCGGTTGAAGGAAGCCCTGGGGTCCACCTTCTACCACTTCATCTTCACATGTTCCGACCCTCCATCCGATCCGTCAATGCTCGTTCAGTACGCCATTCAGGCGTGGCTGGTCTGGTGTTGTTCGCAGATCCTCGGTGGTTTCTGTTTCGGCCTCCCAAGCGAAACGGAAAGGCTGCTTACTGACGTCTGGGAGAGTATGAAACGCGAAGGTACGTCACATCTTTTCCGTTTTCATATCCCCCCCGGATCCCTGTCCCCAGACACTGACACCTGCCTTTTTTGCGTGTGGTGAAATAGAATTACAGCCCATGAGTTCTAGGTGGAGAGGACTGACGCACGAATATCTTCGCAGTGTTTTGGCCGCCTCGATTCCGGGGAGCTGTCAGCTTCCTACCCCACCCGATTCTCCGTCGATCTCTGCACTCTACAAGTCCCAGTCAAACGAACCTCTATCCGTGAGGGCTCTACGAGAGAGGGAGCTCTTTGAGCTTAATATTCGTGGTATTCTCAATATCCTCTCAGGGGTGGGCCTCGAGGTTGACCACGCTCCACTGCCTCCTTGCACACGCCGTTCTCCAACTCCCGGAGGCGACTTGTCTACGATTTCCGACGAGAAGGCCATCAGTGCCACTAAAGTCGTCGATGAGTTTGGCGGGGCTCTAAAGAGGATCCAGGAGCAGACGATAGAACTCGCCAGGGTCACCAGGGAGGGCGTGATGAGCGGGTGGTTCGACATCACGAGGGTTCCTGGAGCAGTTACTCTGTCTACACTCGCCTCCCCTCCTCCACCTCCTTCTTCACATCAAAATTGGATACCACCTTCGGTAAGCACACCACCGAAAGGCGGAAGGCGAGCAACCGTCGTCACCCCGCCGAGGAGATCCCATAACGCTGCGGGGGATAGGAGGATGAGCGAACCTTCTCTGGCTGTACCCCTTTCCTTACCCCACACCCCACCGAGGAACCACGACCGGTCGGCGACTTACTCCCCGAACCCTGATCGCACACCAACCCACACTCCCAACATCGATCGATCTCCTAACCTCGACCGCCCCCACCCGTCACCACCATCACCATCCCGCACACCCCAAATTCCACCCTCCACCTATCCCAGCCTCGCGAAACCACGGGATGTCAAGGCCTTGGTGATGAAGTTCGATCATCGGACCATGGAAAATGTGTTCCAGGGTTACGGGAGGGAAGACGGGGAGTGTGTGGTGATGTGTACGGTTGAGTTTGGGTTGGATTGGGTGAGGAAGGTTGTGTCAGATGAGGACCTCGGGGTGATGTTTAGTCCGATTGAGCCACCGATTGGGCTCCCGGCTTCGAGAGTTTCTGAGAAGGGGGTGAGCGAGGTGGAGATGATGGAGGGGAGGACGCTTGTGAAGCCGAAGGTGTTGTTGGAGAGCGTCGTTGAGATCATGAAGTGATTTCTAATGGGCTTGCATGCTGTATGCTGCATGGCCTATTGTTCTTGGCTCGCATGGATGCCGCCCTTCGCGCGTGTGGCGAAGACTCAAACAGTATGCCTTCCTTCTTTTTTTGGTTACACTTGGGGCCCCTCTGCGTTACGTTATAACGTGTAATCCTTTCTTGTTGCACGATGGTATGTTCACTGCTCTTTTTGAATGTGTACTCACGATACTTCATTTATGTTTTCTCTTGTACGAGTATCCTCACCACTTCTCCGGTTCAAGCTTGAAGCTTGAAGCTTCGATGTTCATCCCCCTCCCCCTCCACTGCCCATTGCTCTGTTCTTTCCGTTCTTACCCCTGCACGCCAAATCGTCCCTCATGCAATGTTCAATAATCAATTACTCAAACTCAAATGTTATATATGTAATCACCACATCGCCTCGCGCATTTAATGTTTATACCTTACTTAAAGTTCGCAATCGAGACCCAGTTCACCATCTTGTTCATCTTCCGGGACCTAGGGCCCAGGGAAGTAACCAGCAAGGCGACAGTGGACATGCGGACAACTCGGGGAGGGAACCGAAGAATATATTCGTACAAACCACTCTGAGATTAATCTAATCCTCGTCGTCGCTCCCATAATCCCCCAGCGACATACCCACGGGCGTATCTGTCTGTTTAGCCGTCGCGACGGGTGGTCCACCGGTACGTTTCCGAATTTCGGCAAAGTACTTGAGACCTTCCAGGGTATCCGCGCTCAGCAGCCCAGTAAACGCAGGCGGCTGAGTTTCCTGAGACGGCGGGGGCTCAATCCTCCGCCTCTTCGCGTCAGGAGGGTCGTCCTCGTCTTCAGCTTCACGCTGCGTATCCATCTCATCCACGTCCTGCCTGTCATAATCCCCATCATCGTCCTCAAGAACCACCCCGTCTTCCAAAGCTTTGAGCTGTCGCTCGGCTTGGAGGATTCTAGGATCCATCCTTGCTTGAATAGCTTCCCGACCCATCTCCTCTAACCTTCGTTTCTCGGCAACCTTGGAAGTAGGGTTTGGGTCTTCGGTCGCCCAACGAACGTTGAGGATTTCGTCGTTGTCGAGGGATTGACAGGCCATGGATTCTTTGGCGAATTGAGCGTTGTACTCGTTGATGTAGGTCACGAATGCTACGCTTCGATATTGCAGGACACGGACTGTATAAATCTGTATGAGTACCTGATTTATGGAAGGCAGTGCGCAGGCCCTGGCACGCGAATGGGAGAGGATAGATTGGAGACGCACTCTTCTCGATTTCACCCCATTCCTTGAAATGCCTCCGCACAGTCTCCTCTGTCTCCTCGCCAGTTCCAACCTCTTTGATCCTTCCGACGTAGAGCGTCCTGTTCTGTCTCGTGAAAGTCCCAACGCCACCCATGTCATCACGGTAATCCGAGAACTTTTCTCGCGCGAAACAGTCCTTTGAGTTATCCGGCAGCAGGGTAGCGTCCGTCGGTAAGGTGTGGAGGTATTCGCATTCGTACCCATACGGACAACACCCTCGAGAGAAGAATAGACAGTAGTATTTCATTCCTGTGATGTCTGCTCGCGTAAGACCTGCGTCCTTTTTTATGTGGCAACGGGTTTGGGACTTGGTTTTGCTGAGTAAGAGGTGATAGACGGTCGGTCAGCGAACGTGTGGGATCATCCGGACCTGTTGCACGTACTTTGAGTAACTGTCTTCTCTATCACCTCCAGCCCATTTGTTGTACCAGATATCTGTTCCACATGACACGTCAACGGAAGGCCCCAGGAGACTGGAAACTATTTGGCGCACTGTACTCTTTCCCAGTTTGTGGCGCCTCCTTCTTCTCGACCTGGCCCGGAGTAACTTGTTTCCGTGCTGGCTTGAGCTTCTTTTGCTTTTTAACCACTTGCTGTTGTTGCGGTACGACAGCGATTTCTGTTTCCGTAGATGCCATGAGAATAAGCGTCTAAGTGGAGGTGGGATGGGTTAGAGGACAAGTTGGCACGTGATGGTGATCAATGATCTTCGATTCTTGCCTGCGACCTTGGGGAGAGGTCCATATACCTGAGGTTCTGCGCTATCACGTTCCTGACGACCGCGTCTTGCATTTCAAGGGGAAGCGACGTCGCGTTTTTCGCGTATTACTGTCCAATGCGCAGTATCAACATCACAGTTTTTCTCATGGCTGACGGCTCGGTGCGACCTTGTGGGCCCTACGCTCCGCAGGCTGATATCGCATGTCAATTCGCCCTGTGGACGTTGACGTTGATCCTTACTGGGGCTGAAACGACTATAGTGCGGATTCACCCCGATGTTTCCGCGGCCACGGATATTTTTGGCTGCGGATGGTGCGGAGAGTTACTTTTTCTTCCTGCCGACGGCTCCATCTCCGGGTTTTCAAGCTCTGTTTCTCCCCTCCCGCCGAGGAGTCCAATACGTATCCTGCGGAGATCTCGTATCATCACCACTCCCATTCCTTCTTGCTTCTCTTCGATGTCTACCTCTACTCCGTCGATTGAGGTGGGCGTATCGCCTGGGTACCAAGTCCCATCCTACTTCTATCTGCTCAAAAACTTCGATTCTATCTACGCCTCTGGGTTGTTTTGTCACATTGCGAAGATAGGGAAGAAGAGGGACCAGCAACTTCGGCTCGTATGGGCCGTAGAACAGATGCTGGGGAAGCTTCGGGAGGTTCGAGAGGAAAACCTCCAGTTGAGGTCCCCTTTCTTTCACGCGAAGAGGTATGCACCCCCTTTCCGTTACATTTCTCTACAGACCATTGAATTGACTCGTTTTGTCCCCCTCACCCCACCAGATCTGCGAAACGAAAGATCTCTTCGCAATTCAAAACCACCGAAGTCGAGATCCCCCTTGATGATCGCCTGGCGCGTGAAACCAAGTTATACAAAGAGGCTCGGGAGAGGTTGAAACGAGGAAAACCCCTTCGCTTCGTCCCCCATTACGATAACCTCACCCGAGCTCACCGCCAGCTCTCGGCGAGTCTGCAGTTCTTCTACTCTGGGATGCACTGGACGGGGATGCCAAAGTGGCGGAAGCCATACCTTGGGTTCGAATGGGCTCCTCCGTCTCCCACCCTACCTCCATCCACGAAACCGGTCGATGAAGGTGCCTCTGGTTTGGACGCCAAGGCTACGATGGAGATGCCGAAGACCCCTGAGTTGAAGCGAGAGGATTCGGACAGACCATCCATTGCGGACTCCGAAGCGACCCTAGTCGCAGACACACTCGCGGTTACAGGGGACGACGGGCAACACAAGGGCACCCTCGAGAGTAGCAGGAGCGCACGAAGTTTCAGCTTGATTCAAAGTTTCTGTTCGTTCATATCCGACTCTGGAAAGCCATTGGTCTCTTTCTGATAGGTCTACCGCATTTGTCGCCTTCCGCACGTATCTCCCTGTATCTATGCAGTATCACATCGAGTTTTACACGGCTCCTTTTACATAAACGAAACATGCATGAAGTTCGCCTCGAGGCTTTCGAAAAACACCCCTGTGCGGGTTGGTCGGATCGGGCCGGCGGCAATCTCACCGACGGATTCGATTCGACTCTTTGCCCCCTCCCAGCTTCACGTTCTCAACGCGCCCATACTGGCCTGTCGCCGCCTGCATCGAAGGCACTGTCACTGTCGATCCGGCAGATGCAGAGGACAGACAGGACGTCGGTCTCAGCGCTACCCGTCTTCAGCCGTAATGAACCCGGCTGATTTGTCAATTCACCCGTCCGCCTTCTTTACGGCGCCCAACCCGGTCTACAGCACACCTCACACCCCTTATCTCTTCGCCTGGTGAATCTTCCCAGGCCACAATGCTACCCCACGCACCTTTGCCGAACCGTATCCTCGTGGCCGCTCTCTCGTTTCGCGCTCATTATCAAACACATCAATACAGATCCCCGGTGTGTCTCAGCGGCCACGACCAAGCCCTGCGCCGAACCTCTTACCGTCCTGGTGGGGAGGTCACCGAACGAACTAACGTGGTCGTGGTTATAAGCTGCTTCTGCCTCTTTGATACCACACTCATCCCTCCCAAAACCCAAACGACTCGAACGGCCGTTAACCCCCGTCTCTCCGCATATCGCTTGGCCCGCCCAATCCCGTTTCGCGATTTCATTGATAACGATTGCTCCCGGCGCTAGATTTCTTTTAGTCAAACCCCCGACATGTCGGCTGCCGCTGGTCAATTCGACGCCTATGTTCTCCCACCCCACTACAGGAACAAACGTTGTACCGTTTTGTGAGTGCACAACTATCAGAAGACACCGACTCGGTCCTCATTGCTTCGTAAAAAGGGTCACGGGTGAAAGTTCTTCTGTGAAGACTGCCGTAAGCTGAGATCGCAGCAAGACTACGTGGTGACTGAAACCTGCTTCTTTCGTAGTTTATCAACGCTGCAACCCAGTCGGATGAAGTTCAAGCGGAATCCTCGTCTGTGGAGTCCTTGGCGGAAACGATCCGTGCAAGCAACTCATTCGAACTAGAAAGCGGACACATCGTCACTCTTCTCGACGTCTCACTTTCAAAAAGCAAGATTACACAATTGCAAGAGTTCTTTCATGCACAGTGAGCAGAGATCGTTTAAGGCGTTACCGCTATAATGAACCTGTATCCAGATACCAGCAGGGCGACCTTACCACCGGCATCATCTTCCTCCATTCACTAGCCGACGATGAAAGCGCCGGGAAGACGACCCCCTTTCGACTTCTCAAAGAACTTTGTGGGGAGCAGGCTCTGCGGAACACCGTAATCGCCACTACGGACTGGGTAACTGAACCCACGGAGGCGAGGAAGAAACAAGAGCGTTGGGAAAAGAAGCTGTCGAGCACGTTGTTCGCCTCTGCGATCGCCAGTGGGGCGAGGATATTCCGGCATAAGGAGAACACGGTGGAAGCTGCTCGGAAGATAGTCAGAGCGTTGCTCGGACGGCCACCGATCTTGGTTGGTGTCCAAAAGCAGTTGGCGGATGACGCTCTTCGATTGCAGCGTACAGAATCCGGAGGTATTATCCTCGGCGATGTTTCTGTGGAGGGCGATAACACCATCCAAGCCGAGGTGCAGGATGTACAAGACCCTTCAGAAGCCACGATAATGGGTATGTCCCAAAGACATTTCATCGCTCCCCGATCGTCCGGGACACAACATAGCGGTTATGTTACCGGCGCTGGAAACGGGAGGACCTCGGATCACAAACAAAAACTGAAACGGTGGAAACAGCAGCAGGAGCATCGTGTGCGGAAGGCAGCCCAGGAGAAGTGGGATCCGGTAGAAATGGTTGCGTGTGTTTGTTGTGGTGCTGCGCTTTATGCGGTCCTCGCGCTTTTTAGAGAGCGTGGGGCGCATGTCGTTGGACTTTAGACCGGGCTTTGTTTGTATCGGTTGTATGTCTCGGCGGTATGTATCATAGGTGTATACTGTGTAGGTTTTCCTGTAGGTTACGAGAATTGGAGGATTGCCGGGTGCGACCGCCCTCGTGAAAATCTAGAGTCAGATTCTATGCAGTTGTGTACAACCTAGAATTATAGTCCGCTCCATGCGCTCCCCTAAAGTTCCGCACCGTGTACCGTTGAATAGCATAGTGCTTATTTTCAAAGCACAAACGTTGTCTATTCTGTCTAAATCCGGTGTTTACAGAATAAGTCAATGAGAAAAAAAAATACTCGGCTGCGATTCTACAAGCTTCGGCGTGCTCGGAATTGACTTTCAATACTGAGGGCGCTTTGGACTCAAATGCACCGTAAACTGGCAGGCACTATTTCCGGTTGTGTGCAGGTTGCCGTGTATTCCATAACACCTCGAGGGGCACCCCGCACCATCCGACGGGCACGTCACGACGGATCCGGGGGGAGGGGGATATCACTTCGAAAATTCTTGATGGTTGGGCGTCTGTTCGCTTGTCATTGACCACGACCCTCCGTCCTCGCCCTCCCCGCCCCTGGAATCGAGGCTGGATTCCAGCCTACACGGCCCACGAAACTGAACTCGGGTAGGTTTCACCCCTGCAGACTCGAGCACCATGTCTGTGTCAATGTTCTGCTTGACTGGGGTTCCCGCCGAGATCCTGGAAGAAATATTTATGTGCCTCCCTGGCGAGGAAATTATCAAGATGGAAGCGGTACGAACGGTAGCGGTCACCTCCATGCAATTTTGTATTGACTCCTTCACTACCTGATCTAGATCTGGCTCGGGGTCCACCGACGCTTCAGCATCGACGTGAACTCTTCGCCGCTGGTCTGATGGACGGTCCTCACTACCCTTGCGACCTGGCTGAACGCCAAAGGTTGTGCAGGGGGTATGTAGACAAGTGGTCCGATCTAACAAATATGGCGGACTTCCACCATGAAGTGCCTCTGGAACACGAATCCTCGAACCTTTTGATGACGAACCCCGGAATAAACCTTGTGGCCTGTTGCTCCAACTCGAATCGCGTTTCCTTCACCCGTGTCCCACCCGCCATGAGCGGAAAGCCGACCGAGCGGTGGAGCCTCCCCCTATTCCGATCTGGCTTCCTGCGCCTGGTCGACCGCATACCCATCCGAGAATATCCTTGCGGTTCCTGAGGGGGCCGGTGTCGTCCCCTCTGGCCACATAATTACGAATGGGTTCATTCGTCTTCCCGTCTTAAACCTCCTCGATGGCTCCCCTTACCGCACACCTCCCTTCAACGTCATTGCATGGGAACTCCCAGGAAGGTTTGGGGGTGCACATATTGATGCATTGGTCGTGAGTGCCTCTAGGCTCATGATGTGCGTTTGTGTCGCGAAACATTCTCCCGTGTGAAGGATGGTGATATGGGACTGGGAAACAGGAGAAATGGTAAGAAGGCTGTGGTTGCGGTCGCGTTTTTCTCATGTCATTCTCCCAGGTGTTTCACGATTCGAGTGAGGATGGAAGTAGTTCGCTCAGAAATAGCTATCAGGTCCCCTTCCTCGGCGAATTTCGGATCGTGGTGGCGTGCTGCGACAACTCCTCGATCTGTCCTGAGCTGTTGGTGTTCAATATGCTCGCTCCACAAGAACACCCGAGAAACGTGTGACGGTTCAGGCTCTCCCAAAATAGAGATGGGCCCCTTATTGCAGACCCAACTCAAGCCGTTTATTATGGTCCTGTCACCCAATCTTCGGAAACCAACGGCATCACTAGTCCTGCGGATGCAGCCCCTGATTGGGCTCACCTGTTCGAAGACGTCCAAATACCCTGGGATAAGTGGGGGAGAGGTCCTGTGATTGTGGAGTTCCCGAGGCCATTCTGTCACATCTACCTCGCTACCGTTCATGGGGCTCGCTTGTTGGTGATGCATGATGCCGCTCGCGCAGATGAAGAGCGTAACATCCACGTATTTGACTTTAGTCGGAGGGGAAGTGCACCTTGCCACTCTAGAATGGGAATGTCGATGGAACCGAGAGAAGGGCCCTTCTCAAACACGGTCGGAGCTGTACGTTCAAATTGGCCGATCGGACAAACCCACGGACCCCACAACCGATAGGTGATAGCGTAGTTGGGATAAAGCCCCATGTCGTAAGCCTGCTCTCTTATTCCACTGTCCAAGGCGTTGTAGGCTGATGGCTGGATAAGGTGCCGTGACCCAACGAATCGTTTGTCGTTTTGCGTATCCTAGATCTGGTCTGATATGACGGCCTCTCACCCATCTCTGTCATTGTTTTCGTGCTCCCTGGAACTGGTATGACCACGACACTATGGGGCAAACGGACCGTTGTCTGTCTGTATCATCTGTACATCAACAGACGGAGATCGTAATAGATTCGGGGTGACCCTCGTGGTTTCTCGGAACGGCTGCCAGCTCCATTCCTCGTCTCCTGATTTCAGACGACTGCGGACCATTGAGTGACTCTCCAGGCCCTCGAACTTTATGGACTGGCTGGGACCCAGACAATTGTAATACAAATCACGGTGGCGGGCACCCGTGATGAGCCGAGAAAACATTCTACTGCGCGAAGACACAATGGGTGGCTCTCGACAGGTACCGGCCACCGTGAACTGTATTGGTTTGGGCCCTGGACAATGGTCGGGGTCCTGGCAGTTGCCTGGTTCGGGAAGTTCAAAAACAAAGGAAAGTCGCCAAATGGCTTACGTTTTCGAACGGCATGTATTCATCGGAGCAATCTATGTGCGTTCGCTGTGGCCTCGTGCTTGCTGCGGCTTCGTGCTTACTGCGCAACGGTTCCGATTTACACCCTTTCTATTGGCTACGGTCATTGGTCGGTCGATCGAGCGCCGCACGAACCACTGCTGCGGACGCCCAAGTGGGGGTATATAATGGATGACCCTGGGCCTTCCTCAGACTCCCCAGGAAGATAACCTCTAACCTCTACTCGCTTCATCACAATGTCCGTCTCTCCACAAGTCAAGCTCGTGCAAGAATGGGGAAAGGGTTTCCAATCCGGAGACCTGGACCTCCTCGAGGGGTGCTTGCACAAGGACTATCACCATGTCACCTACCCCGAATCTGTTGGCCAGGGAAGAAGATCCAAAGACGGGTTCATCGGACAACTCCGCCAGATTGTCCCCAGCTGGACCAAGTCTAAGGTATGTCATGGTATTAATCGGACCTCCGCCGCCGCTAAATCCCTCTCCCACAGTCAACCACCCACTCTATCACCGAAAGTCCGGGGAAGGTCATCATTCACGTCTGTATCCCGAACGTTAAGATCGAGACCACATCTACTGAACGTGATACCCCCCTATAGTTTACCGTCGAGACGGAGACAAAGGACGGGCCTAACCCGCCCTACGAATCGCTCATCATCGCAACCGTCGCCACCGATTCTGATGGGGTCCTCAAGATCAAGCAGATCGAGGAGTTCGTCGACTCCCACACCCAGATCCAGAACTTGCAGGCGTTCGCCTCCAAGTAGGGTTAGTGTTCTCTGGTACGGAGTAGTGTTCTTCGTGTACTTGATACAATGCAGCCGTATGTCCGAATGTAAAAGTGTATGCGTACGTATAGCGGGGAGTGAAATCAGGAAAATATCTCGTATGAGCAAGGGAACCCTCGCAGAACCGGGCTGAGACCGGGCCGGACGTCCAACGGAATAGACCCGGAAGCGACCTGGCACCTCAGATTGCATGTGTGCCCTCCCACTCCCACCACAGGTTCGCTATCTTATCTGCTCGTTCTCCCCTCTCCCGCCCCAGGCGGACTGGCGACAGAGAACCAGAAGCGGGGTTTGTTGCCAATGTCAGGGTAACAGATGTAGCGGCTTATGGTGTTACGACATTCAAAACTGCGAATGGCCCAGTTCCCGCCCTCCCGGCAGCGCCTCCTTCCGCGTCCGACCGAGCTAGGCTAGTCCTCGGCTGAGCCCAGTCACATTCGTCCACCTGGCGCCACCGTTCTGTTTATCTGCTTAGGGTGCTCGTGGCGACGCGGCCATAACCGGTGTCGTGAGTGTAAAACTGCCCGACGAGCCACCAACAAATGTATGTGTACCTTATATATACCTCAGAGTGAGCCTAACCAACGAGGCCTCGATGAAGGAGCAGCCACCAGAGCACGTGTGATGAGCAGGGAGGAACGCGCCGTGATTTTTGCTTGGCCGCGCTTCCTGTCGAAATCCTGGAACAAATATTGCCTGCCTTGCCAGGATATTGTCAAGATGATGGAGGCGGTGCGAAGGGTGGCGGACAACTTAGTCCGAGTCTGTGTTGACTCCTCCGCTGCACGGAGGTCAGGATAATTATGACGCGGTAAGAACAAGGATGCCTACGTCGCTCTTCTTGGACTTCCCCACTCCTTCGGTGGCCTCTCCAGTAATAGACTTTGTTGGGACCTCGTCTACCAATCCTCAAACTTGTGGGTGACGGCCCCTGTGAGAGACCTTCCTGTGGTCCATCGCTACTGCTTGAATAGCATTTGCTTCAGCCATGTCCCACCTTCCATGAGCGGAAAGCCGATCGAACGGTGGAGCCCTGGGCCCGGCCCATTCCGATTCGACTTCTTGCGTCAGGCCCCATACCCATCCAACAATATCCTTGTGTTTCTTGAGAAGGTCGATACTGTCCTATCCTCCCATGCACCAACCCAACGACTAATCCCGAACAGGTTCATTCGCCTTCACCCCTTAAATCTCCGTCCTCGATGACACCCCTTACCGCGTACCCCCAACGTCGACGTCATCACGTGGGAGCTCCCGCGAGGGTCTGGAGGTATACATGTCGGAACATCACCAGTGCTACCTCTAGGTTCATGCGCCACGGAATATTTTCCCGCATGGAGGATGATCGGATGGGACTTGGAGACCAGAGACTTGGTAAGGAGGCTACAGTTGTGGTCGCATTGTTTCACGCCGTCCTATCAGGTGTTTAACCTTTCTAGTGGATGGAACTAATTCGGCCGGGCGGGAGGTATCAGGTCGCTTTCCTCGACGAACCTCGGGTCGTGCTGACGTACTGCAACAACTCTCCAGTCGATCTTGACCTCCTGGTGTTCAATACGTCCGTTCCACCGTGAACGTCGGTTCAAGCTCCCCCCCCCCCGAAGTACTGCAGTTGGTGTGCTCACATACGTCTGGACCACGGTCGGAAGCTGGGCGCTGTGAACAGAGATGGGCCTCTCGTTACTGACCCGACCCGAGCCGTCCTTATCGTGGATCTATCACCCAATCCTCCGGCGGAACCGATGGCATTAGATACTCGTCCTGCGGTGCGCTGATCCCTGGCCGAACTCGCCTGTTCAGTGCGCGAAGACGTTCAGATACCCTGGGATGAGTGGGGGAGAGGTTCTGTGATTGTGGAGCTCCCGAGACCATTCTGTCACATCAATCTCGCCGTCATTCATGGGGCCCGCTTGTTTGTGATGCGCGATACCGATCGCGTAGGTGAACAACATAACATCCACGTATTTGACTTTGGTCGGAGGGGAAGTGCTGCCTTGCCACTCTTGATGAGAATGTCCATGGAATCGAGAGAAGGGCCT
>Ga0307515_10007776_pt1 | contig 21091 bp, 7 predicted proteins | sample 17_EM_MG_FD_194513 | JGI IMG/M metagenome (GOLD analysis project Ga0307515, IMG submission 194513) | Populus trichocarpa ectomycorrhiza microbial communities from riparian zone in the Pacific Northwest, United States - 17_EM | ecosystem: Host-associated > Plants > Roots > Unclassified | place...
TCTTAACTATGACCTACTACATGACGACGTCGTCGTTATTGTATTTGGACCTACCTGATGTATATAAGAGAGCTTCTAGAGCCCTCTTTAATAAACAGAGTTCTCATTCCTGATCGTCCGTTCAACATGTGCCTTGCTTAGAAGGCTAATATGGTCATCTTGGCTTTCGGGCGCTGCAAGAATCGATAGGTGATAGTGGAAATATCGACATAAGGCAATGAAACGGTGAGTTGTAAAGAGTCTCAACCGGAGCCTACGTGCTTCAATAAGGCCCGATAACGCGCTAAACCACAGACCAATCCCTAGACTGACGGTGGCTCTAACATAAAGTTACAATCTGGTATTTCTAGGCTTCTAGGCCGAGAAAATCTAGATATAATATGCCAGAACAGGAAATATCCGGGAGGCTTGAGATGAGAGAATTGCTGGCGATAGCAGAAGCCGAACAGGTTCAACCGCAGAACAGATTCAACAAATCCAGAAGCAATAATCTCCAGCGGAAGGGAAATCGGCGTAAGTATATCTCAGGCATAAAATGGAGTGGCTAATAGCCACATAGCACGCTCTCAGTGAATAAAACCTGATAAAATTTTGTAATGTTGCTTGAGGCTGATAATATGCAGAACAGCCCCGCGTCTGCCCCTCATCTCCAAAAATCCGCAAGCTTCTATCACTTTGCCACGTCTAGAACGGCGAAAAGCATAGTTAATCATTTGCGAGATACCCTGCTTTCATACATGGCCACTCGGTTCCATTGGGGCCTCAATGGGCTTAATGAACCCAGATTTAGGGCATATTCCAACCTTCTCAGTCTCCGAAACGGAGGGCAAATAGATTCACCGTCAGAAACCGAAAGGTTTCATAACAATGAGAACGAAGGCATGGATGGCGATGATGATGCAGATACCGTAGTGGCTCAGGAAATCACATCCTTCAGTAACACCAAACTAAAAGAAGTCTTCCAAGACCGAGTCGCAGAGCTTGTGTCCAATGCCAAGGGAGGCTATCATGTCGCTGCTACTCTTTTGATAGAGTGGCAGGAAGAAGCAAAACTTCTTGTTGCCAAGAATGAAACATTCAAGCAGAGGGACAGAGATTTCTTAGAATTGTTGCAAACGAGGCTGAGAGCTATTGCCAGCACTGACCGTAAGAATTCGTTATCTGTGGGATTTTTATGCGCTAATACATCCAGGATCGGGATCCGAGGAAGAGAGAGAGAAACTCTGGGAAGAGATGATGAGCTATTATGATACGCGACTCCAAGATTGGTTCCGAGACTTGCGACAAGCTCTGAAAGAGTTCAGTAAAAGTTACCACATGGAGCCCGTGGATGTCAGTATCAAGTCTCAGGAATTAAGATCATCAATTCTACATCTCCAAGAAATTGCCATTGGCCAACCAGAGCTATCTCCTAAAGTTCGACTTGAACTTATAGCGCAAAAGGCGTACAATATTCGGATCGGCTACGAAGAGAGAGATTTCTTGGAGATTTTTGCCAACAGAAGCACACCAGCTCGACAATTGAGGCTGAGTATCTGCTTTCTTGGACGGCTTCAGACAGCTTTCAATTTGATAGTTCGGGCTGCTGAGCGATTATCCAACTTCCAGAGATTAATTATTTGTCCAATTGGTTCACCGCTAGAGAAGCGCATTAAGAAAAAAAATAAAACCAAAAGCTCGCCTTCCCTTAATAGCTAGACATTGGCCCAGACCTTTCAATCTCTCCAGGAGCCTCTCGAAGATGGCAACATCAAGCTCCTAATTGGCCAGAATTGGAACAAGAGAAAACTACTCACAAAATTTGAAGAGTTTCAAAGACGGGATATGCAGCTCCATGCAGAAGTACAGCTAATCATCCACATAGCCCAAAATCGCTATGCAGAGGGATCCGTCTCCAGATATATTGGATGTAGTAAGCGTAGCTGCTTCCTATGTTGGACATTCCTGAATGCTTACAAAGACTTCCGGACCCGGGACTGCCACGGAAGACTATACAACCTCTGGGCGATCCCAGAAACGGATTGTCTTCGCCAAGAAGACCTTGATCGCCTCGTTCATGCTGCGGAAAAATTACAGAGACAATTGTTGACTTTAATCCGTTCCCGCGAACACAAGATCCTCGATCAAGTAAAAGAGTCGACAGTCGGGGGCTCATCAATTGGAACTAAGACCTTTCTCCCCAAAGATCCCCACACTCAGATGCTTATATCACGCCATCTTGCCAATCAGAGCTCTAGAGAAACTGTGAGTAAACTCGATTTAGCCGATCTCTGGCAATATAGTGCTGATAGCTCAGTCTTGGGCATGCTTCAATAGGAGACAACGATGATGACATCAACACTGACGCGAATTGTGAGAGACCTGAGACACCACCAATACCCGTGGTCGAATCTAAACCAGCGTCGAATTATTGTGACCATTGCGAAGAATGGACCGATCGTCGCTGCTCTCATTGTAGACAAGGCTGGTTCTGCAGTCAAAGTTGCCAGAATCGCATGACAGTCAGCCACCTCTTTACGTGCGGAGCGCGAGCCCTCACAACGGCAGACTATTTGAAAGACGCAATTTTGCGTGATGAAATACCCGACGATCCTCAAACTGTCGAGGACTTCGGCTTTAATCGCTGCAACTCCTGGGCCCAAAAATCCCATTTGCTGGGTCTCTACAAAGGCCTACTTATATATCTTGAGATTAGAAGCCAAGAAGTGAACTAGTGGAGAATAGGAGGCGCGCTTACAGCAAACATCATCAAATCGTTCGAAAATTTGCCAGAACAGTATCGTGGGGACTATTTCCACTGGTTTCTGAAGAATAAGCATATTCTAGAAGATAAATCACTGCCTAGACAGTCAGAAGTAGATAATATACTGAACCAGCTAGAGGAAGCCAGGATCCATCTGCGGCCAGAAGACAGGTCCAAAAATATAGCGGATATAACACCATCTGCGAAACGAGACAGCTTCACATTCTACGCCATGATTTTGCATAACGGTCACCCGCATCCGGCTTGGGTATACAAAGGAGTCGACCTTTGGTATGATTTTGGTTTTTGCATATGTTCCAATGAGTACGAAGAGAGGCAGCTCGGCGGCCTTTACAGCAAATTGGTCGGCGGGAACAAATCTTGGATGGATTATTTCAGGAGTCTTGGGGCCAAATATTTGGGACCTCCTGAGACCCCAACCTGCACGTTTGATGAATTCTGGCTTGCATATGAATCTGGGGAACTCATCCAACTGATAGATCGGTACGGACTCCAGAAAGATCGCCAGCGAATTCAGCACCTTGACACATTTCTTGCAAACCGTCCAGGTGAATATCGTCCGTCGGTGTGGAGACTCCAGCACCTCTTAGTTCTCGAGAATACAAATTTCCCGCAGCAAGTGACCAACGCGGCCCATGAATATGGCTTCTCTCCGTTCCTTAGTCCGAGATTGACACTGGCTCTTAGGAGTTTCTATGTTGAGTTGCTTACTCATGGGGATCCAATGGAGCTTCACTACGCACGGCGTCAATGTGAAGTCCTAAAATATGCTCAGAGATGTTTGGGAAAGGTCGACTCAGATATCGCACGCATACTAGGAGATTTGCCCAGACCATAAATGGCAGCTGCAAGGAAGAGTATTTCAGAGGGTAATAAGGTTCTTTGAGAGTGTGTCATATTTTTCTTTTTAATAGGAATGAATTTCCACAATTAATTGAATGTCTGCAACCAAGCCGTCACCATCCCCACCAATTCATTGACAATGGCTATTGACGCTCCTTTGGCCGCTTTTCTCAAAATGGTCTATATGGCGCATTAGGTCGAGATATAACTCCCTTACCTTATTAATCCCCGACGCCAACTGGCGAGTACTTGGTATGTGCAGCATGCCAACAAAACTGGGCACGAAATCAATTCTGATAACTACACATCAGCAGACTCTAATTCACTGCACTATCACTACTCTTTCCGCTCTTCTCTCTCCACTGCATTCCCATAACTAGGTCCACTATAAACGCTACCTCCGAGAGTCAAATGGACAGCAAGAACTTCAACCCTGAGGAAACTCCTGCCCAATGACGACACTCGTACAGTGATCTAATTGGACTGGGTTAAAGTTGGAGCTCCAGCGCGGAGCCAGGTCTGCATTGGAGGTGGATCCTATTAATTTGATTGGTGGATGGAGTGGGTTTGAAGCCGCAGAGCTCCTAGAGCTCCAGTTCTCTAACCCGATTCAAACAGGTGGAGTAAAAGGATAGAGTGTAGAGGTGTTAATGCATACGAGTAAGCCAATTAGCTGCTTTGGTGATGAGCTCCTGTCTTAAAAGTAGTGTATTAGCCATACAATCTGAAGACTCTGATGCATACACCCGCCGTCGTCGTCGCTCCTGTTGTTGTCGCTCCTATCATCGTCGTCGCTTCCATTGAGTTATCCTTACCTTTTACCTTACCTCCGCTATAGATTAATATTTATTAATTCGTGGCCCGCCTACATCTAATGACGTTATACTTATACTAAAGAGTATTAATCCGGCAGCCGACGAGTCAAAAATAATTAAGGAGTTTAAGCTCTACGGTAAGTAATACGTTCGATGTAAAGCCTTAATAAAAGGCCTAAAATACATAAAGCAGCGATCCTTATTAATTTGGAAGTGGGGTAAGAATATTTAGTTAAAATCCTCTAAGGATCACTGAACGTTCTACTACTGTTATATTTATAAGCGATTAAAGTATAAGCAGGAGCTCTGCGTAGTGTTATCTGGAAGGTCTACTGCTATAGATTACCTTATAGACGATTACTATATGGATAAGATAACGGGCAAGCTTTCTACTAAAAAGGAAGTTAATCTAAATCAGCTAATACTTAAAGCTTATCCAGAGGCTAGATTGCTTAATTTAAATTATAACTTTAAAGCCTTTAAATCTCTCCTAATCCGATAAATTGTTTGCTGCTATATTGCCTTCTTCTAGTTTAAGAATACCTACTTCCGTTAACTCCTCTACTTCCTCTACCCGGGCCTTGTTAAGTTCCTCCCTTAAGTAAGCTAAATAATTCGTAAATAGGTAATTTAATTGTTTAAGAAGCGGAAGGAGTTACTAAGGGAAGAGTTAAAGGACGCCCGTAGTATAATATCAGTGTCCTTTAATCTCTGGATGTTACCGAATTTATATATAATTCTTAAAGTTATAGGCCACTTTATTAATAAAGACGGCAGGTGTTGCTAAGTAGTTCTTAGGCTTTATAAAGTAGTTAGCAAATATAGTGGTAAGAATATAGCAGGCGTCCTTATAGATCTATTTTAAGATTATAGGATTTCCGGTAATATTGGGTATTTTATAGCTAATAATACGGAGTTAAACGATACTTATATTAATGCAATTCTTTAAGCTTTATATCTAAATATGTTAGCTAAGTTACGCAAAGGACGTAGACTTTATTGCTTTAGCTATATTACTAACCTTTACGCCTAGGCCTTTATTATTAGAAATAACGTAGAAGGAACTTATAAAGAACTGGTAACTGCGTATTATAAAATAGACTTTAAGAAGGTTAAGGAGTTATAGAGAAAGCGCGGAGCTGTTGGATTACTTTACAACCTTATACAATATATTTATATAATACCTTAGCGTTATAGCTTTTTCCGGGGGATTAAAATAGGAGGGCCTTTGGCGGAATTTAATGGATTAGAGGTAAGTAATAAGATCTTATATAGAGTTTTGGTGTTAAGGTCTAATAGCTTAGCACCAGATTTTATTTTTACCGGTAGAAAATTAATAAAATCTTACTAGTGTTAAAAAAGTTAAACGTTTTCCTATATCTATACTAACTACCTACTAGCTTATTTAGAATAACTAGACGCATTAGAACTTATTGTTTTTAGCTATATTACGCTTTCTAAACTATAAGGAACGTATTTAGAAGTTCTATATAGAGTATATACCTACCCCAGGCGTAAGATAGCTTTTTAAAGACGACCTTCTCTAATAGCGCCACTGGCAGCAGCTTAAGCACCTATATAACCACCTAGAAACGTTTTATAAGGCAACTATTATAGTAAAAGGCTAGAAAACGGGCCTTACTGACCACTTTTAAACACTTAATTAGCTTTTACTGGAGCTTTAAAATACTAAATATAAGTTTATTAAGCTCTCAATGTAAATACAGAAGAAGGCTAAGGTATAAGGCTATTGCTACTTAGTAGGCTGCGTAGGTGTAGTCTAGTAGAAGTATAAGAAATACTACCTTAAAGCAGATAATACAGCAGCTTACTATACGGCAATTGTTCTTAATCCGACACTTAAGATATAATAGTTTACTAATTATTAGGGCAACTATATGGAAAAGAAGGAGTGGATCTTAAAGATAGAGGAGGCTGTTAAGGTCCTTTGGCTTAAATATAAAGGCAAGAACTTCCTACTAGATTAGTCGCCTTTATCTATATCTAATTCTATACTATAGCCGCCCTCTATAAGAGAGATAATATACACCTCCGCTTAAGCTTATAAATGCCTTAAGAGGACTTATAAAGCACGCGACGAACCACCGGTAATTAATCGCTTTAAGGAATATCTTTCCACTAATCGCGTACTTATTGACGAGAATTAACACTTTAACGTTGTATAATACTGGCAGGATTGATATAAAAGCTAGCCCAATCTTGCTCGATTTGCCCTTAATGTATTAGCCGTACCTCTAATAAGCAATAAATGTGAGCAACTCTTTAGTAGTTATAAGATCCTTATTAAGGATTAACGCGCCCAATTACAGATGGATATAATTAAGGCAAATGAGGTTCTTTAACACGCGTATAGGCCTCCGCTAAAAGGCACCTTTAACAGTTAGGAAGTAGGTAAGGTAGAAGGAGAGCCTTACGAAAGGATACCATTTAAAGCTGCCGCTAAAGCTCGGCTAGCTGCCGCAGTTGCTACAGAGGCTGCCGCTTAAGTAGAGGATAACGGGGTTAATAATAAGGAGGATCTGGAGGATCTAGAGAATTAATATGCGGCTATTAAAGCTAATTAGGATGCGGTAATTAATAAGGTAATTAATAGGGCGTAAATAGGTGTTTTTTGGTAAGTTACATTACTACTACCTTTCCTATTATAACACTATACTGACGCCAAGCCTTTCTATATATAGTATATATATGCATTAGAGCTTTATGGAGCTCCTGGAGTCTATCTATTTACTAGCTAGATAGACTAGAGCCGAGCTTAAATCCACTCTAACCCAGTCCAATTAAATCACTGCACTCGTATTCGTGCAAAAGATCTTACTTATATTTATGCTGACATAAAACTCATTTGGATTCGGACTATTGCTAATCGTCTTACTTATAACGAAAATACTGTTCCGCAGATTGGCGTACTTTACGCTTCCCAGTGATATAACTAGTTAGGTTACTTATTCGGTTCGGTTCGGTTTTACTATAATTAAAGCCTTAACCGGTTAAACGCTCTGATTGGCTGGATCTGGATTGATTTTAAAGCTTCTATAGTAACTAGATAACTAATGAAACTAGATTAAGCTTTGGTGGTAAGGATTTAGGTAAGGGCAAACGCCACTATAGAGAGCTAAGCCTATCAAATTTATTAAAATTTGCTTTATATCTATAGAGCCGTGTGTTAAGGACCGTTCTATAGTATAGCAACGCCTAATTTAATCCGCTGAACCTTTGTAGAGGGTAGTCGATTTAAGGTAGTTAATTGAGCTAAGGTAGTTAATCCTGCCTTATTGCGTCGCCCTTATTACTGCCCTTATCGCGTTACCCTTATTACTACCCTTATCGCATTGCCCTTATTACTGCCCTTATTACCGCCCTTATTGTTTAATACCGCCGATCCTATGGATAGCTTTATTCCCGTTACCAGTTAATTAATGTGTAGAGGTGGTAGTAGCCATATAAGTAGTAGTTGTGCTGCAGGCAAGGCTCCTGCTATTCCTTAAAAACGCGTTAGTAAGGCCTCTGGTGGTAGAAAACAAAAGCGCTTAAAGATAACTGCAGATACAATTGATTTGGAGTCTCTTACCTATTATAAATCTGAACCCGAATCCGAGCCAGAGCCTCTATTATTATTGCCCTTAGCGGCTAAGCTAAAACGAATTAAGCTTTATGGGTAGTGGTACTAATGAGTTAATAAAATCGCCGGCTAGAGACGTGGTAAAAAGAGGTCCTCGCATATATAGGGTAAGGGAAAAGGCTTTGTAATGGTTTATAAGGCTACAGGAATTAAATACTACTACTGCTATTAGTGTTTGGATAAGAAGAAGGATAAGACGTATAAGCCGCTTAGTAAGAGACTCCGTTAGTAGCCCTACCTATTTACTAATTAGTAATTAGCGCTTAATAGTAACTCTACTGTTCTTAGCCACTAGAAACGAACCTATAAGATTAATTAGAAAGGTAATTTAATTAAGCCTAAAGGACTAATTAAGCAGTATGTTTAGTAGTAAGAGTATATCTAGAACGTCTGGTTTAAGGCTTTTAAGCTGCTACTAATTTGGTGGCTTATATACTGCTATATCGCATTCTACTAGATTAAAAACGCCTACTTCTTAGAATTAGTTTAGTATATATATAAAGGCCTAGCGAAGCTAATTCCTACGCGTAATACTATACGCAGCTAGGTAATAAATAAGTTTAGGAAGCAGAAACGGCAGCTGCAAGACGACTTATATAAGGCTTAATCAAACATTTACCTATTCTTTAACCTTTAGACGTCGCCAAACTACTACGCAATTATCGCGATCGTTAGCCACTATATTAATAAGAACGGCCTCTAACAAATAAAGCTTCTTGCTATATGGCGCCTTAAGGGCGAATATAGTGGCGCTAATTAGGCTTAAATTATTCTGGATATAATTGGCGAGTATAAGATTAGTAGAAGAATTAGATATTTTATGCTTAATAACGCGTTTAATAACAAAACGGCTGTTAATTTAATCTTAAAAACACTCTATCTAAAGATATTAGAAAAGTAGCGAAAGCGTCGTTGGCTGCGGTGTCTTGGTTATATAGTTAACCTAGCTATATAGGCTTTCTTACTAGGTAAAAAAGTAAATACTATACTAGAGGAATTAGAGCTAGCTTATAGTAGGCACAACTTTAAGTCTATCGCGAAGATCTAGAGGAAGTAGGGTGCTTTTAGACGACTCTATAATATTATATAGTATATCCGGATGTCGCTATAGCGTTATAAGGAGTTTCGGAGGATTATAGTAGGCGGGGACTAGTCAGAATTTAACATGCTTAAGGTGAGTATAAAGATTTAATGTTAAGATTTTGGCGATATTTACTAGCGTAACGTTATAACGGAGGCTTCTAATTGGCTCCGGTAACGGATTTTATAATTCCCGGCCTATAGTTGCAATATTTAATTTTTTAATTTTATTAACTAACTTATTAACTAGCTTATCTAAAGTAACGCGACGCGATAGAATTTATATTTTAGTTCTATTATACAAGCTATTAATTATAAGCTACGAATATAGTAATTCTGCAACACCTATATACCAAAATATGGCGAAGGCCTTAAAAACGACCGCCTTATACTACACCACTGGTTCCTCCTTAAAAAGCTATCCTCCGTCCTTCAGCCATTCTACGAAGCTACTATATATAGCTAGGGCCATAAGCATACGCTTTCTTGTTGGTTTACTGCTATAAACTGGCTCCTTAACTGCACCTACGACGCCTAGATTAATTTTTAAGACCTCCGCCTTAAATATAGCGATAGCGAAGAATATACCTATCTTAAAGCAGCAGCCTGCGCCTTATAGGAGAAGTGTAAGAAGTACTATAACTCCGCAGACGACAGCGCCGCCTACTATGCTATATAGGTGCTTTTACCAGATAAGAAATAGTGGTGGTTTTATTAGGAATTTAATTATAATGAGATTAGGAAGTACTGGGTTACTAGTAATCCTAAGGTTTTAGATAATCGCGGTATTAAAGGCCTAGTAGAGGACCTCTAGCTAGAGGAGTATAAGGGCAAGTATAGTACTCTAGCTGTCGCTAAGCTCTTATTACCAATTCGCTATATACTAGGTAAGTAATTTAGTGGGCTAAAAGAATATAAGTAGATTAAGGCAGTGCCTATTTATAGAAGCGATAACTATTAAGGTTATATTTAAAGCGACTATAAAGAAGCTAACAATTCTCTAGCTTACTAGAACAACGTCTATTTATTAAAGCCAGACCTTACTTAATTCGCCCTTAATATACTAGCTATACCATTAATAAGCGCCAAATGCGAGCGCGTGTTTAGTTCCGCTAAATACCTTCTTACTGACTTCTGAAACCGTCTTAAAGCCGATATTGTTGAAGTGAATAAGTGCCTTAAGTCCTGGTTCGGATGTCCCTAAGCCAAAGCCTTTATAAAGGGCGTTAATCCTAACGTTAATAAGCAGTACAAGGAAGAAGCTGCTACTAGGGCTGCTATTAAGCTTAACGCGGTAAGTAATACGACGGGCGACTTAATAGGCGATGTAGATAAATAAGCTAGCGAGCCTAAGGATAAGAAGGAAGATAAGGAAGAAGATAAAGGCAATAAGGGCGATGAGGATGATGAGGACGATAAGAACGATATTGTTAAGTACACGATTATTAATAACTGATTTGCCGCTTAACACTATACTAAGACTCGCGATAGTAAGTATGGGCTTTAAATTGGTTGAAACTAGCTGACGTTGCTTAAGCTTTATAGGCCTTCTATCTACTATTTCCTTGCTCCGTTTAACTATTTCACCTTATCCTTAACAACTCTACCTATCCTATATACTATATTGCACCAAAGTATATATAATTAATCTGGTTTTACTGGTTTAACCAGTTATATAACCGGTTTGGGACTCTAATTTGAATTTTGGATCGGTTTTGGCCTTATTTTTGTAACCTAACCTAACCGCTAACATCACTGGCGCTTCCTCCACGGAACGTTGGCACCCACATATCGACCTAAATCGGAGTTCCTTACTACCATTGTAATACTGTCTGACGACCTAGATCGTCTATACGAACTATGTCCTAGTTGTCTCTTAACTTATAACTAAATGTCTTATCGAATGTCTTATTACCTATTTTCTATTACCTGTTTTAACTTAGTTGTCTAGACCTACCTAATCTATATAAAGAGCTTCTAGAGCCCTTATTAATAGATAAAGTTCTTATTTCTAATCGTCCGTTTAATAGTTATAAGCCTAGGCCGTCTACTATATTATCTTTAATTCTAAAGCCTTTATTCCCATTAATTTTAATTATTATCTTAATTATAGATAACTACCTATAATGACTTCTTAATAAGAAACCCCTCCCGTTATTATATTATCCGTTATCTTTATAAGCCCAAATAATTAGAATAAATAGATTAAGGTTATTAAGTTAAAAGCGAATAATAATTATCTCTAGAAGTATATTAACCTATTAACACCTAAGACCGATCTACCACAGCTTAAAAAACTTATTTAAGTCTTACCTAAAAATACTAATAGCCGGGGGAAGATAAAGCTCGCAAAGCTAGATAAGGAGAAGAAGAAGAAGCTTTATACTCTTAAAGCCAACTATAGGGACAATATAAAGCTATACAGAAAACAGCTGTTAGCTCTTAATATATTATGTAGATATATTCTAAGCTCTATTTTACGTACCTACCTTATCTATATATTTAAATACACAACTACCTATAATATCTTAGTATCTTTTAAGTAGAGAATTACTCTAACTAATAGCGCCTAAAAGCTTTAACTAGCTACCTAGTATATAAGACTTAAGAAAGCGCCTTAGAACGAAAACTTTAAGGTCTAGTTATAGGAGTAGGAGATAGTATATACTAAGTATAAGGAGCTAGATCTACCTAAGGTAAATAGTAATTATTTAGTAAAAGACTTCGTATATATAGTTAAATCTATTACACTAAGCTAGTTAAAATATTAGAAGAATTATATTAAAAGACTTAAGTAGAAGAAGAAGACGCTTTCTACCTTCTTTAAACTAGTTAAAATATACTAAAACTACTATTGTATAGAGCTCGCCTAGAAGGGCAAAACCTTATAAGAATCCTTTAGAGTTACCTTTAAGGATAAATTGCTAAATTTAAAGCCTAAATTAAAGCCTTAATCGTTAGCAGATAAGCAAAAGAAGAAAAGGTAACCGCTACTAAAGTGCCTTTATGGAAAATAACACTACTATAATAAGTGCTAGTATATTATAAAGTTAATTCCTTACCTATCTTAGTTTAAACTAAGTAATAAAATTTAGAAGAAGGTAGATAAGACGATCGCTAATATAACGTCTAAAATTAAGGCTCGTATTAAGTAAATTAAAAAAACGATTAAGCTAATAAAAAGCTAAAGGATAGCAACTAGTAGAGCTCTTAAGAGCCTTATAGAAACTTTATAGTTTATTATATAGGGGCCTATAATACAGCTTCTAATTATAAGCTTTATAATAGTATTATTCTTAACTTAAAAACTAGCCTATACGTCTTTAATAATAGAGCTAGGTTTATTAGTGATATTAAGCCTATATTAAAACGCGTCTATATAGGCTTATATATAGAAGAAATTGTAGGCTATAGGATGGCTATAGTTATAATTAACCGCCCTAAAGGGAAGAGATAGATATAGCTCTTAAGAGCAGCCTTTATACTAGGCTTTTATACTAACTTAGTATATTTTAATAAGCTTAATAATAAGGAAGTCTACTAGAATAATAAAGAAAACACTCTCTTTTATAGCGATAATAAGATATACGCCTACTATAGCCGCCACTATAGTTAGAACACTATTAAATATAATAAGCTAAAAAGTAACTTACTAGAGGCTTTATTTGCGACTTAATTAAAACTAATAAAGCATTTATTAAAGCCTCTATTAAATTAGGCAGAAGGCTATATATAGTACTAGTAATTGGGCTATATAGGAAAAGAAGTAATTAAGTAACTACCTTAGTTAGTAACGGGCGCGATTCTAAAAGGTCTAATAATTGTAGAATATAAATTATATAGAGTAAGTAAAGCTTATAAGGTAATATCTAGAAGACCTTTAACTTAGTTAATAGTTACTTTTTATAAAATCTACCTTAATTTAATACCTAGAATAGTTGCATTTAATAGTGATAAGTACGTGGTATACTTCCTTAATAACGCGATATAAACAAATAAGGTAGAGACAATAGCTAAAAAGTTATCCCTTATCCAAATTATTATTTAATATTATAATGTTATTAAACGATAATACGGCTTTAAGGTAGCCATTACCTATATAAATAAAAAGACGTCTTTTATAGGCGAATTTAAGAAATGGGCAGCTAAATAAGAAATTACTTTTAAAAGATTAGCACCTAATACTTAATTATAGAACGGTCTAGCGGAATAATCTAGGGGGGTAATTATATAAAAGGCTTAGTATATAAAAATTAAGGCCTATTTATTAGAAGAGCTATATCTTAAAGTTTATAAAGTAGCTACCTATCTACTTAATTAAACGCCTAGTAAAGGACTTAGGTGGTAAACAACTTTTAAAAAAAAAATCCAGTTAGTTATAGGTATATTACCACTAAAACCAAATATAGGCTATATATAAGTCTATAGCTATAGGGCCTACCCTCTTAAATATAATATTCTATACCTAAACAAGCTCGCGCTAAGGGCCTATATAAAATATTTAGTAGGATATAATTTAATAAATATATTCTAAATCTATATTCCTAGCTAAAAGAAAGTTATTAGAATAATAATTATTTATTGCTTAACGTCCAATTTAGATCCCTATTAGGCCCACGCGGACTACTCCTTATTTACATATAGGGAGAAAACTCTACTTAAGAAAACCCTATAATCCATCTCCCTACCTTTTAGGACTTGCCTACTTAGCGCTTATAAGGCGCCTATAAGTCGCCTATAGTGCTCTACTACCTTACTTTTTAACCTTTTTAAGAACTGCTGCTGCTATAACAAGCCTATAGACGCGCTAGTATTATAGACTTTACTCTACTACTGTAGAGTTATTAGGGGGCGCCTATTACTCGCCCCTTTGCCTTTTATTACTATTTCCCTTATAATTTGGAACTGGTCTAGCATATTTTAGCTAATAAGCTACTAGGTAACTGCCTTAAAACCTTTTTATATTAAGAATAGCGTATTATAGTTCTTTATGCCAGCTACTAAAAGTATTACTTCTTAGTTAGTTGTTACGAACGCTTTAAGTACAATACTACGACTACTTAGAGAGGAGTTGGAAGAAGCTAGTTAGTTAATATAGGCACGGTCTAGGATGGAGCCGATAGAGCTATGTAACGAGGAATGGTAACCAAGTCACGTAATGTAATCTATATAATCTATATAATCTATATAATCCGTAATAGAGTAAATAGAGTACACGTACCTTACGTATAAGGAGGGTTTCCTAGAAGTACAGTTATATATTTAAAGGACTACAGTCCCTACTCTAGATAGTTCTTTCCTTATAGTGATTCTTAGAATATAATTAGAGTTAATCTATTAGGCAACTACTCTACTAGTTATTATTACGCTGTTAACTATCTATATACCTAGCCTATTAATAAGCCTATTATAGTTCCTGCTACAAGGTTCCGTTACACAATTACTATTTAGTTATAGTATTAAATATAGAAAGTCAAACAATATGCCACTAAAAGTAGCCACTATAATGCCATTAACGGCGGCAACTACTTTAAGGTTAGGAGGCGATACTAGTATAGCAGATACTAACTTATAGCAACCTATAACGGTTAGATAACTATAAGAGATAGTTAACCAGTTAATAGAAAATAATATAACGCTTAAACAGAGGATTAATGGGATAGGGGTAGTAAAGGTTAAGTTATTATCGATTAAGAGATTCTTAGGAGAAAGATTAAAGCTTAAAGGATTTCTTACGTAAATACACTTTAAGGTAGCGTAGGAAGGAGTAAAGCTAGCAACATTTATAGATCGAATAGCTTATGCGGGACTATTTTTATTAGGAAAGGCACTTAAGTAGTTTAAGCCTTACCTTATAGAGATATAGGTAAATAGAATAATAACTACTAATTAAGAGGTGCGGTTTATATTCTTAAGTTAAAAGGGATTTATAGAGTAACTTATATAAATATTTAGAGACCCGGAGGCAGTAATTATGGCGAAAAAAAAACTCTAAGACATTATATAACGAACCTTAGTAATTAAGTATATAATATAGTTCTAAACGCTAGCTATATAAGTTAAGTGGAATAATAGGGCGCTTATAGTATAGTATAAATAAGGACTTAAGGCTAAAGTCTAGGATATAATTATCCTAATAGAAGATACGGATACCCTAAGGGAGTTAATAGATTAAGTAATTAAGATTAATAATCGGATCTACTAAAGGGAATAGGCTAAGAGAGGCTAGGATAGAGTTTTATAGTTATATAAGATGTAGAATACGTAATAACCTAAGCTAAGTTAAAAATTATAGTATAGCGTAGAGCTAATGGACCTAAGCGGTACTAAAGAAGCCTATAAGAGATAAAGTAGGAAACTATAGAAATATAGAGGTTAAGGATTTAGTAATTACAGGACTAAGGAGTAAAGGCTAAATTAGGGATCTTAGTAATAGAAGATATTTAGGCGGACTTTATAGCAAAGTTAGTGGTTTAGAGATAGAGCTTATATAAATTACGGGAAATAGGGTTATTTTATAAGGGATTGTAAAGATAGTTAGAGTTACTATATAATAAAGGGAACCAGACTAGTAGTAGAAGACACACACGTATAGAGGGATAATAGTGTACTATAAGGAATAAAAGAGTATTTAATTAAAAGTTTCGCGTTTTGTTATAATAACGCATGCCAAATTTATAAAGACGCTAAGTATAGCGTAAGCTATTAGCTATAGGAGCTAAAATCTATAAAGTATAGAGGAACTAATAAACCATTGCGTAGATTGGATATTAAAGACGACAAGTTTAATGCAGGCGAAATATTTACAGACAATAAGGTAATAAAGGCAGCTTACTAGGAGCGTGTAAACCTTAGAGAAGTTATATTAGAAGTAAAGACTAAGACCACTATAGAGTAAGGTTTAGTAATGGGCATTATAACACCGTTAGATACGGCATTTATTACTTTATAAGATAAAAGGAAGAGTATCTTATAGAGATTAAGTAAGCAGATAACTACTAGTGCTAATTTATTACTTAGTAAAGGCAAAAGGCCAAAGGCTTAAGATTCTTAAGATAAGATAAGAGATAACTAAGATTCTTAAGACGAGATGAGGTATACCTAAGGACCTATAATAGACGAAAACCGATAGAGTAGGGTAGTAGCTTAGTTTAAAGATATATAAATAAGCTTAGGATAAAGATTCTTAGAGATATAAGACTCTTAAGATAAGATAAGTAAGATTTAAGACTTTTAAGATAAGATAAGGATATAATAGACGCCTAGTTGGACTAAGGCGGGAGCTAAGCTTAAGTTAGAAGCAAGCTTAGGATTAAAGAATCTAAGGGATTAAGAATTTGGAGTATAAATAAGGACACTTATAAATAGAAAGTATGAGGCTTTATTATAGATTAGAGAATCTACAATATAAATAGTAGTTAGACTAGGAGATAAATATATAGACTTAGGGGACCTACTAAATAAACGAGGAGTTTAGCTTAAAGATTGAAAGTTTAATACTAAGATTAAGAAGTAAGAAGACTTTAAGGATCCACTTATAAGACGCGATAGAAAAGAAACTATAGAGAAATTTAGGGTAAGAATTACCTTATGGTAAGAATAGAAATTAGATAAGAGATCTAGTATATTAGGACGTATAAGGGACAGAGCACCTATATAAAAGATCACTAATAGGCCTAGAATAGGCATACTAAGAGCTAAGTGGCTTACTAAACTAGAATAAGAAGAGGATTTAGGGATTTTAACTAAATTTAAAGAACAATATATAAAGGGCTGTTATAACGCAGTAATAAGAAGATACTTCCTTACGGACGAACCGTATATACTTAAGGGGTTATATTAAAAGTGGTATAGACAATAATATAGTAATAAGTGGGAAGATTTCTATATGTGGTTAGATAAGAAAGTTATCTAAAACTACCCAATTATAGAAAAGGCTATAACTTATATTAAAGGAGCCTTAATTATAACGTTAAAAGACCTAGAGGAGTAATTAGAGGACTAGAGAAGTAAAAGGCGAATCTTAGTACCTATAAATAAGGTTATAACGTTTAAATTAATATAAGAGAGGTCTAAACTTAAGGATAAAGATAAGCTAAGAGTTAACCTAAGATACTAAGCATATTATGCGTTAGTATAGATCGCATATATAAATAATACGTATAACATATATAGAATACTAAAAGATAAGAATTAGAAATATCTAGTAAGGATATATTAGTTAATAGATAAGGTAAAATATTAAAACGCTAAATATATATATAGTTGGCACCTAGTAGAAGTTTAAGAATAAGGGGACTTAATACTTTAACTAGGAAGATTCCTTATAGAAGAATGCCTAGATAGATAATAGTGGTGGGAATATATAGAGAATACCTATCTATAGTATATTAAAGACAAAAAGCAAACTAAGTATTGGCCTAAGTTAAACTAAGTACAAATAGGATTAAGTAGCTAATAGTTAGGAAAAGGGGAGGCCTATAAGACTAAAGGGAACTAGTAGTAGAGCCTTAAACCCTTAAAGGAATTTAAAAACAACACCTAAATTTATAAGTTAAATAGCAAGATTAATAGTTTAAGGCATTAATAGATAGTGGAGTAATAAGGAACTATATCTTACTAATAGCAGTTAAAAGAATAGGATTACTATATAGGAAAAAGGAATGTCCTTACCTATTAGTGACAATTTTAGGAGATCTGATAGCCTATAGAGGAGGTATTATTAATCTTAAAATAGGACCTATTTAGTTAACTATTAAAGGGAGATAAATCGAGATGTTTTTTAATATATTACTATTAGGAAATAATAAGGCAGTATTAGGAATACCTTAGTTATAGGAATACAATCTAAAGATTAATTAGGTTACAGGTTAGGTTAATATTAGAAATACTTAACGCTATAAAATGCGATAATAAGCTAAAATAGTATAGTACTAAGTAGGAGCAACCTACAAAGAAACCAAGAAAGGGTTAAGCTATATACTAAAGAAATACTATAAGTATAGTAAGAAACTATAGTCACTAAAGAGTAAAAAGCTATTAGAGTATATAGCATAGGACTATAAGATAGAGTTAAAACTAGGAATAAGTCTAAGGTTCTTTCTAATCTACAAGCTTACTAAAGAAGAAGGTAGAGCGTTAAAAGAGTTTATTTAGAAAAATCTATAAAAGGGATATATTAGACCTTCGCAATTATTAGCGGGTTATCTAGTACTATTTATACTAAAGAAAAATGGTAAGCTAAGGCTGTGCATTAACTATAGATAGTTAAACAGCATTACTAGAAAGGATAGGTATCTTTTACCCTTAATTAGCGAGATCTAAGATAGGATAGGTAATGCGTAAATCTTTATAAAGATAGATCTAAGATAGGCGTACTATTAGATTAGAATTAAGGAAGGTAATAAATAAAAAGCAGCCTTTAGGTTAAAAGAAGGACTATATAAACTATTAGTTATATAATTCGGGCTTATAAACGCACTAGTAATGTTCTAAAAGCGTATTAATAATATATTAGGGGAGCACTTAGATGAATTTATTATGGTATATTTTAATAATAATATTATTTACTTAATAACTAAGGAAGAATATAGAGAACACGTTAAATAGGTCTTAAAGAGACTATAAGAAGAATAAATGCTAGTAGCAATTAAGAAATGCGAGTTCTTTACTAGGAAGACTGATTTTATAGAATTTATTATTAAACTAGGCTAACTTAGTATAGATTTAAAAAAGATTAAGGCTATAGTGAATTGGTAAGAACTAGAGAATATTATGTAATTAAGATTGTTTTTAGGGTTTTGCAATTACTATAGAAGGTTTATAGCGCAATAGTTAAAAAATATTAAGCTATTTACGCGATTAATAAAGAAAAAAGAACTATAGGTATGGGGAAAGGAGTAATAAGAACTATTTAAAGAAGTTAAGAGGTTGTTTACCTAAAAGCTAGTTCTTAAAATCTATTAACTAGGACTAGAAACGGTTATAGAAATAGATATATTAGACTTTATACTAGAAGCATACTTTATATAAAAGTATTTAAATAGATAGCACCTAGTGGCATATTATAGTTAAAAGATAATACCGCTAGAGTTAAACTATAACATCTATAATAAGGAGTTACTAGGTATAGTTACAGCACTAAAGAAATAGAGAGCATTTTTATAAGGCACGGAGAAACTATTTATAGTTAAGACGGATTATAAAAACCTAATAGGATTCCTAATAATAAAGGAACTTAATTAAAGATAAGTTAGATAGGTAGAGATACTTATAGAATACTATTTTAAGATTTAGTATACTAAGGGTACAGATAATACGCGAGCAGATGCTCTAAGTTGGAAGGCTAAATTATAAAATAATAAGAAGCCATTAGGGGCTTTACTGCAAAAAGATATAGATAGATTAATTAGATATAATTATCTAAAAATTATAATAACTTAAAAAGAATTAAATAGAGTTTATAAGTTACTAGAAAACTATTAGGTATAAAGAATTCTAAAAGTATAACTAGAAGAACTATAGACGGAAGTATATAAAAACTAAAAAGTAAAGTATATTCTAAGAAGTATAGTAGAGTACTTTATGGAAGATTTCTATAAGGGATTAACTTAAGGACATAACAGAGCTATGGGCTTAGTGTTAAGACTCTAAGAGGAGTATATTATTAATAGAATCTAAAACCTAGCATAAAAGGTTATAAAAGAATATTTAAATTACTAAAGAAATAAACTAATAAGGTATAAGCCGTATAGAGGGCTATAACCTATTAAAATACTAGAGAGACTATGGGAGGTTATATTATAGGACTTTATTATAAAGTTGCTAAAATTAAAAGATCCTATTATTGGATAAGATTATAACGCGATTTTAGTAATAGTAGATAAGCTTATAAAGTAGGGATACTTTATAACGTGTACGGAAGAAATATTAGTAGAAGATATTACTAGAATCTATATTAAGGAAGTATTCGTAAAATACGAAGTATTAAGTAAAATTATATTAGATAGAGATTTAAAATTTATAGTAGTATTTTAGGAAGTATTCTTAGCCGAGTAAGGAGTTAGAGTAGTAACTTTTACTATATATTATCCGCAGACAGACGGTTAAACGGAAAGATTAAACTAGATATTAGAGCAGTATCTAAGGCACTATATTAATTACGCATAAAATAATTAGGTATTGTTATTACTAGTTATATAGTTGGCCGTCGAAAACGGACTCTGCACCTATACGTGGTGACGGCTACAAACCTAAGTCTTTAAAGTTCAGACTTAGAGCCAACGCAGAGATATTGCACAGCGTGCGATACGACCTAGTGGTGATAGTTATAGGTATTGTGGGCGGTGGTGAAAAGTTTTTATATAGGATAGTGAGATCTCGAAAACAACCACTAAGTGCCCCTTACAGCAATAACAACAACACTATTCTCCTATTAAGGCACCTGTATGATCTAACATAGATACGCGGCATTCGATAATATCCCCTAACCCCTAGTAGAGAGCATCAACGACCTCTTATATTGACAAACGAGCGATTGCGAACGAGTAACGAGCAAATATACAGCCCCTCCTAACCCCTAGGGCAATCGCCCGCGGAGCATGCGGTTACTCGCCATTAACTATTAAATACTACCTAGCAGCCTGGATAATACCGTACGGTTTTCCTATCTCCTCTTAAGGAGTGGTAACCCTTGGCGAGGGCCTAGTGACTAGGGCCTAGGCATAAAAGATACTCAGGCACACACATCCCGCTCGCCTTTTAGTATAGTGGTTTATGGATAAATCCCCCTTACGCCTTTAATAGGCCTTAGGGGGGGGAAGGCATAGCGTATATAGCAATAGGTAACAAGAGATAGCATATAGGGGGTGGTTAAAATACGGAATATAACCATAAGTGTACAGCAATCGAACGGCAAGGCCTAGCTAGGACGTAGTGAACCCTAGC
>Ga0307515_10007777_pt1 | contig 21089 bp, 6 predicted proteins | sample 17_EM_MG_FD_194513 | JGI IMG/M metagenome (GOLD analysis project Ga0307515, IMG submission 194513) | Populus trichocarpa ectomycorrhiza microbial communities from riparian zone in the Pacific Northwest, United States - 17_EM | ecosystem: Host-associated > Plants > Roots > Unclassified | place...
GCCTTTCTAGAAGAAAACTATAATCTTCTTATACCTCCCTAGCCTATATAGGGAGAGCAGCAAGAGAAAAGATACTAAAATAGTGGGAAAATAACTGGCAACAGAATAAGAATAAAGGAAAACACTATACTAGGATCTGTAAAGGAAGCTATTTCTTCTCTCTTAAAGCCCCTAAGGATAAATATCCTAAAAGGCTACAATTAGCTTTCTTTCAGCTAAAGCTAGAAAAAGGCTATTTTAAATCCTTCTCTAAAGTAATAGGGGGGAAAGACGAAGATGGTAGATGCTTTAGGGAATATAGAGCACTACAAACCCCTAGGTACTTACTACTAGACTGTAACCTATATAGAGAAGAAAGAAGAGAAATGCAAAAGAAACTAGGCTCTTCCCTCTCTCTAAAAAAGCTATTTTATATACAAAAAGGAAGAGAGGCGCTTTTCCTATTTCTAAGTAGGATAGGGATAGCTACTAGAAAGTGGCTAATAACAGCAGGATTTATAGAAGGAGGTAACTCCTACTAGGCTCCTAGTAAAGAGATATTAGTAAGCAAAAGGACAGAAACAAATTACAAAAGGACACGGATAGGCGTTAGGATTTCTTAATTTTCTTATAGTTTTCTACCGCTTTCTCATTCCCTAGTAGTTGCTTATAACTTAGTATTTTACTAAGGAACTATAAACCCCTAGTTTAGGGGCTTATAAACTACTAGGATATAGTTACTAGTATATATTAAGCTACCCTAAGGGATTCATGTATATAGGACTATAGCGCCATAGCCTAGAGGCTGCATGCGCAGTATTGTACGTAGTATAATACAACGGATTAAAAAAAAAAAAAAAAAAGTAAAATACCTTAAACTAATTATTACTACTAAGGGTGTCTACATAAACCCTAAGAAAGTATATACAATTACTAAATAGTAAGCCCCTAACTGTATTAAGGACGTATAAGCCTCCCTTAGTTTCGCTAACTTTTATTAGAAATTTATATACAACTTCTTAGGCGTAGTAGCACCACTTATAGCAATAATATAAACGAAGGACCTTTCTATAAAAGGAAGAAAAACGCACCTACGTTTTACCTAAACGCCTAAATATAAGAAGGCGTTCTAAGACCTTAAAAACGCTTTTACTAAAGCACCTATCCTAGCTTACTTTATACTAGGACAATAATTCTACTTTAAAACCAACTCCTTAGACTACGTTAACACAGGTATCCTTTTCTAAATAGGTAATAACGGCCTCCTCTACCTAGTCGCATTCTACTCGTCTAAGCTTACACTATAAGAGTATAACTATAAGATCTATAATAAGGAACTTCTCGCGATTATATAAGCGTTTAAGGAATTCTAACTAGAACTCTCTTTAATAGAACCTAATTAGCTAACTAAAGTCCTTATAGACTATTATAATCTTAAATACTTTATAACTATAAAGTAGCTAAACTAACGCTAAGTACGCTAGAATAAGTTCCTCTCTAGTTTTAACTTTAAAATTATATATAGACTAGGAGTATAAGGTACTAAACCTAATAGCCTAATACGCCGCTCGCAAGACCTTCCTTAGTTTAAAGATAACCCTTATAATTAGTTCCAATAATAGACAATCTTAAAAGCACGAAATTTAGCCTTAGGTATACTACCTATAATAGAGCCAACTGTACCTTAGCTTTATACCATAGAACTAAAGTTACCTTTTAAAATTAATAAGCTTATTACTATGGTATATAATACCTCTATTAACCTATTACTATATTAACTTATTACCGTAAAGACCGCTAGCGCCTATACGCTACCTACTAACCTCTAAAGCTTAGGCCAGATTAATATAGCAGCCTTAGAAGTAAAAGAGAATAGGCTTTATTATAGAGGCCGCCTATTTATCCCCAACTTAGAAAATCTACAATAGTAACTAATCTAAATAGCCTATAACCTCTAATTAAGCGGCCACCTAGGTAGAGGAGGAACTTATAAGCTTTTTAGCCAATACTACTTTTAGCCAAAAAATAATAAACTTAGTTAAATACTTTATAGGCGCCTACTATAGTTATAAGCGCGCTAAGGCCTTTAATACAAAGTACTAAGGACTACTGCACCCTCTATTAGTACCTATATAACAATAGGCAGATATTGCTATAGATTTCGTTATTAACCTACTACCCTATAAACGATATGGCCGTACCTATAAGAACATCCTTATAATAATATACCGACTTATAAAAGAGCGCCACTACGTCCTAACTAAAGGCGTAGCTGTTAGCGACGTTACTAATGCCTTTCTTTATAAAGTTTACCAACTACATAAGTTACCTAACTTAATTACGTCTAATTAAGGCATATAATTTAACTCTAATATATAGAGATAAATCTACTAACGCCTTAGTATCTCCGTTAAGATATGTATATCTGTTGGAATATATAGACAGGAGTATATGGACAGGTTACGCAGTCATGTGTCTCTGATTAGTCACCCTTATGGTGACTTATCAGCCCCCTAATTAGGCACCGCGATCCTTACGATCCTCTGCTTTCGATACCTATTAAACAAGAATCAATTTAATAGTTAATAGGCCATATAAGTGCACTTAGGTGATACCGATATTGATTAATGTCGGTATTACCTAAGTGCACTTATATGGCCTATTAACTGTTGAATTGATTCTTATCTAATAGGTATCGAAAGCAGAGGATCGTAAGGATCGCGGTGCCTAAGTAGGGGGCTGATGAGTCACCATAAGGGTGATTAATTAAAGATACGTGACTACGTAACCTGTCCATATACTCCTATCTATATATTCCGACACATTGTTTATATATATTAAATATATACTTATAATATACAGCTACTACTACGGTATTCTATAATTATGGCGGTAGTATATTTACCCTAGGATATAAGAACGTGTATATGGTAAAAGCAGACTAATAATATTTTTTCGGCATAGAGTATGCGTATAGCTAGCGTATGCGTAATATATGCTTATTATATACAAATTAAGTTTATTAGTTGTTCTAGCAGCAGTGATACTAAACTATAGTATACTGCCTGGCCTTTATCATTAATAACCGCCTAAGTAGATATTTAATACCTTCGTCTACTTATAGAATATGGAATTTAAGAACTAAAACAAGAATGTACCTATATTGGACATTTAACATTAAAGTAAAAATATTGTGGTATGTAATATTCTGTACTACATATGCTATATATATATTAACCCCGTGTAGGGTTTAACCACCTATAAAGCTAAGGTAGAGTAGTAAGCTGAACATACGGTACATAGCTAAATTGCTATATTCCTATTAATATGGCACGGTATCCTTATATTTGCCTTATTACGCGGAATTCTTATATATATTATCCACTATACCTAATAAAGCTACCAATTAACTTTACTAATGACGTAGTTAAAGTAATAAGGCAGGTAGAAGTCCTAAGCCTTACTATATATATGCCCCGTATATGCATAGCATATATAAATAAAATTACTTACTATAGTATAGGTCGATTTATCCTATTACCGGAATATTATACTTTATGTAGGAAGTATAGGGCGCAGACACTACGTGCAGTATATAGTAGTCTTAATATTAAGGATTGAATTACTACTTTAATTTAAAAGGAGAGGATGCTATAATTTCTAGAGGGGATAGTATATAAAGGTAAGTATAGGGTAGATATACGCTATATATATATAGAGCCTAAGTAAAGTAGGTGTCCTATACGAATTCTCTATAGACCAATATAAAGAGAACACTGAGTAATGGATTTGGGTAATTTATAACTTTGATAACGAGTATTTCCTTATTATATGCTATACATACGCGCAGGCTAAGGTATTTTAATATATAATATGTATTAAAATAGACCTATTATTTAAAATGGTACGAGGTAAAACGAATTTATTCTTAATTGCTGGATGGGATAAGAATTTGAAATGTATATACGCTCTATACTACGCATATGCTATATATAGGCTAATATTTATAATAGGAATTGAGGTGTGGGTATATGCCTTTCTAAACCTAGAAATACGTATTGTATATATAAAGATGTTTAAGCTTATATTTAAGGTTTTAGGTAATACTGCCCAATTATCTATATAATTTGCATATATTTACAGAACTGGACTTTGTATGGCTATAGTTAATATATATAAGAAATAAGCTGGTGGTATATATATAGAGTATATACGCTATATATATGCCTAGCATATGCTAATAATATATAGGCTTTAGAGATTACCTATATACAATTAACCTATTACATAAATGGGACAAATACCTTTAGTATATACTTATATTCTGCCTAGTATATATTAAACGGAACTTTATAAAGCACTTTCCAACTTATAAAGTAAGATATATTATAGAGTAGATATAGAAAGCGGAGATAGAGTAGAAACTTATAGCGCGTATATAAAGTATATATATACTACATCTGGAGCTTACGTTTTAGATAAATAATAAGAAGAAAATATGGATACTGGCTAGGCTTATAAAGGAAAAGTTAAAGGTACCTTATAAGTGGTGGGTATATATATAGAAGTATACTGGAATTGGTAAGAGTAGTTACTTTTAAGATAATAACTTTACTGGTTAAAAATTATGCGTACTTACTGCAGTACTTTAGTAATATATACGCTCTGCATATGCACTATATATTCTAATGGTTTAGTATAGGCTTAAACTCTATATATAAGAGATGTTTAATATATAAGAGCTATATAAAGAGACGGGAATAGATAATATATGGAGAAACTATTACGACTTAAAGCGGATAGCAGTATAGCTAGAGAAAAAATGTATGTATATACGCTATAAATATAAAGTAGATGCTAAGCTTAAGTAGCCTAGAAATAGTGGAAAGTAGCTAAGCGACGAGCTAGAAATCCTAGACTAAATCTTCCTTAGAATTCTCGGAACCTATTTAATACCCCTAAGCTAAATCTACAGCATATACCTAATGTAGAATTATCTACTATATTTAGTGGGCAGATTATATCGTAGATAAGTATAGTAGATAATAATATTGTATTAGTATCGGATATATCGCGCGTATCTATAATATATGCATTATAGATGCTGCCCCCACTATCTTAAAGTTAAACGCCCCGGATTGCGGGTAAGAGGTATAAGTCTAACCTATCTATAGAGGAGATAGAAAAGGAGGCATATACACTACGTGTAAAAAATATAAAGTAATAAATTAGTGAATTAAAACAGGCTAAAGATGTATATAATAAAGTAAAGGAACTAGCGGAGCTTAAGAAGTGGGCGTAGGAGTATAGTGTTAGTATATAGGGCGCATATATATAGTATACGGAGAGTAAATGTTATATAGAGTTTTATTATAATAAGAAAAGAATTGATTAATATGGGCCTATAGCCCCCGCGCCTTATATTGGGTATATACCTAGCCTACCCGCCTAATAAACTCTACTAAAACTCCGATAATGCATACTGTATACTATATATATAGTGTATAGGCCTAGTATATACTAGAACCTAACTAGTGAGGCGGGATAAGTAACGGGCTCTACCCGTAGTGGGAGTGGCTTATATAGAGTATAAGTATAATATACATAGTAATAGAATAAACTAAACTTATAGGAACTCTTACCACCACCGCGGCGGCTGGTTGCTTTTTTGCTTCCTATACTAAATATTAATAGTATATATATAGGATATATATAAAGCAAATATACCGCTTTAGCGGCGTGTAGACGGCGAGGGGGATTCCTCGCGGTTGCCTAGGGGGGTCGGGCCGCGCTACGTATATTATTAGCGTATGCTAAGTATATACGGGTAAAACACTAACCTTGTGCTTTAAGCCAGTGGAGGGAGTAGTAGGGCCAATATACTGTTTCCCTTGTGTTAGCATACGCCTAGCATAAGCGCGTGTTAACCTATGGTTAGTAGAAGACATTAAGAGTTTATATATGCGTAGTATATGCGCGTATAAGCTAGCAATATAACTAAGTGGTGGTTTTAGTAATATATATATAGGGGATACGCTAAATTAAATTTTCTTAGTCTCCTAAATATAGAGTTGAGCGTTAGTTTTAGAATTGGGCAGTAGCCCTAGTAGTAGCCGTGCTTGTTCCTTACATATACTACCCTTAGGCCTATAAGTACCTTTAGGTTTAAAATTAAACTTAAGGGGAATAAGTATATAGATAGATAGATATATATATTGGGGTATGGTGCGTATATATAGAAGTAATACTAGTGCTCTTACCTTGCGATAGAATTGCCTGCTAAATTAGGCGGCAAACCCCTAGTCCTAGGCACTATATTTAATTAGCTTAGGCTAAGTATATACGCGGTATAGAGTAGGTATATGTAAAGAGTATATAGGCATCTATATACTCCGAGATCCTAGACCCTAAAGGGCTACGACTATATATATTATTAGCGACGTATATACAATATATAGGTATAGATATACCTAGGCTTATATAGGTATCTAGCGTCCCGCTAACCACTAAAGAGAATAAATAGTTTTAGGGCGCTACTATATATTAGCCTTGTATATGCGCTATATATATATAACACATACCTCCTACCTATAATAAGCTCTCTAACCGGCGTGTTATTAGTGGTTAGGTTAGTTACTGCATATAGTAAGTATATGCTAAAATACTATACTAACATAGTAGTATATATAAGCACCGCTGTGCTTATTGCGGACATACCGGTAATACTATAGCTATATTAATAGAGCCGTAGGTACTGTATATATATAAAACGTATACTTAATTAAGTGGTGAAGACACGGCCGTATATCTGCGTGCCGTTAATAGCAATATTATACCTAAACTTTGGCTTAGTATATGCTACGTATAGAGTATATATAAGTAATATACACTATAGTGTTTACTAAGAAGAGTAGAGAGGCAGTATTAGGTGGGTTTAGTATACGCTTAATATATACCTACGCAGTATATAAAGCTATATATACTCGCGTTGTCTTAAACTGTAATAGCTAGGGCTATATATAGTTAGTATATGCACTAGATATGCGATTCTATATATACTTACGTCTTCCCCTAGCGAGAGCTGCTACGGCGCGCGCTATAGTTATTATAAGTATATACCGTGTATATGCAATTAAATAACTTACTAGGCGTTACCTAATTAGGGTTTAGATTTGGAATTGGGCCTATAAGGCTTTATAAGTAGGTGTCTATATATACGGAGCATATGCTTACTATAGTAATAGCCAAATAGAGATAGATTGGCGGCGGAGGCCACCTGCGGGTTGTTAAAATCCGCGATTATAAGATTGCTTATAGTAAGCGTATGCGCAGCGTATACAATTATTAAGTTTATTATCGAAAATTTGCCCTAGTCTTTCTGTTAGTATATATAAGGCCTATACCTACGTTGCGCTGTATATACTTGTGGTATACACTATAATATTATAGAGAAGAAGTTATAGTGCGACTATTATTATGGATATGCTACGCGTGTATATAGGCCATGTTTTAATAACTAACTACTATTACCTTATATGGCTATATTTGAGTATATGCATAGTATATGCCCTAGTAACGCATTATAATATTTGCGATTTATGAATTAACAACTTTACATTTTTTTTTTATTTAAATTACGTATGCATTATATATGTGGGGGCTAAGTGTGATCCAAAGCTGAGCGTGGTTTAAAGTTAAATTTGAAGTTCAGACCACGTTAAACTTTTGGACCACGCTGAGTTTTTTTCGGACTATGCCGAGCTGTAACCCCCAGGACGACCAGGACGATCAGGAAAATTAAAATCCTGGCAGGAGGCCTCTAGGATCTTGGCACCCCAATAAAATGCTAATATATTTAATAGTAAGATGGGTATAAAGCTTAGTATAGGTAATAACCCCTTTATAATAGAGGCCTTATAGGGAACTATTAAATAGGTTATAGAGACGTTATAAGAAGGCGGTAATCTTAAGGATCTTATAAGATACTTTAACCGCTATAGGTTACTCTGGCTTAAGTAATACGTAAAAAGTATACTTTAATACCTTAAATGTTATATTAAAGAATTCCCTACTATTTACTGACTACTATATACAACGGTTTAATATATAGTAGTAACTATATATAAGTAACTACTATAGCGTATAATACTGCCTATAAGTATTTTAAGGGAGCTTTAGGACCTACCTAATAACAATATAGAGGATAAACGCGACCCTAATTTATTAAATATTTTAGTAGGCCTAAGGAACTTACTAAGGGTATTTTTAGGCAGAAGAGCTAAAGTCCTACCGCAGAACTCGGAGTATAATTATATAATTAATTTAAAAGAAGGTAAATAACTACTAAATCTTCCTATCTATAACCTCTTTTATAAAGAGCTTAAGATCCTATAGGAGTACCTTAATAGTTTACTAGAAAAGGGGTAGATTTAGCCTAGTAAGTTACTAGTAGGCGCGCCGATTCTCTTTATTTTAAAACTAGATAGAACTATAAGGCTATATATAGACTATCGCGGTTTTAATAAGATTATAATTAAGAACTATTACCTATTACTACTGGTTAGTAAAATGCTAGATTAACTATTTAGGGTGAAGATCTTTATAAAGCTAAACCTATAAGACGCCTATTGTAGGCTCCGTATTAAAGAAAGGGATAAGTAAAGACCGCTTTTAAGACCTAATACGGCTACCTTAAGTATCTGGTAATGCCTTTTGGGCTAGCTAATACGTCTATAATATTCTAATTATATATTTATAGAGCCTTAGGGGGACTAGTTAACCGCATATATATTATCTATTTAGATAATATCCTAATCTACTTAAAAGATAAAGATTAGCATGAGTAACATATCCGTAAAGTGCTGGAACGTTTAGATAATTAGGGCCTCTACGCTAAGGCGTTAAAGTATATTTTTAACACTAAGCAGGTTAAGTTCCTAGGTTATATTATAATACCTATAGGTATAGTTATAGACCTAGTATAGGTATAGACAATCTAGGAGTAGCCAGAGCTAGAAAGCTACTAGAATATTTAAGTATTTCTAGGCTTTACTAATTTCTATAGGCGCCTTATCTATAACTACTTAAACGTTGCTTAATACCTATTTAACTATATTATAGAAGCTTTTTAAAACCTAACCTAAGAAGTAAAAAGCTTAAAGGCGGTAAGAAAGAAAACTAAAAAGGGACTAACTAAATAGTATAAACTATAGTTATAGCCCGGAAAGGTTTAGGAGGCCTTTTAAAAACTTTATATAAAGTTTATAGAAGCTTTATTACTACGGCATTTTAACCTAGATTAATAATTACTAATATATTAAATTTTACCCTTATTAGTATCCTACTATAACCTAATAGGCATCTAGACGCTACCTAGCTCTATTAGAGACAAGTAGTATTTTATAGCAGAAAATTCTAGGGGCCTAAAGTTAAGTATTATACCCACGATAAGGAACTGCTGGCTATAGTTAACTACTTTAAATAGTGGCGACACTACCTTAAGCATGCAAGCTATACCACTTATATACTCTTAGATTACTATAATTTATGCTACTTTATAACTATAAAGGAGCTTATACCTTAATAAGCTAGATAGGCAGAGAAGCTCGCGTAATTTAATTTTAAGATTAAATATAAGCTAGGGGAAAATAACCCTACTAATAAACCGTCACGATAGCCAGACTATACTAAAGGCTTTAAAACAGGAGAAGGAAAATAGATAATAGATACTCTACTCCCTATATTATAGAATAAGCTTTAGGTATAAAATGCTTAAGCACCTATAGCTCTATATACTAAGTCTTAGGCAGTATAAGCCCTATTAATTTCTACTAACGTTTTAGCTAGTACCTGGTCTATTACTAATAAGGGTCTAAATATACCTAAATAGGACGTCCCTAATATATTCTCAGAACCTAGTAATATACTATATCTAATTACTAAGCTATCCCCTTAAACTAATAGTAAAGCTATAGAGTAATCGGAACTTAGAGCCCTATAATAATTAAAGGACTTTAACCTTATAGCGGCCTTTTTAATATATACATATTAAAGAGTTACAAGATCTATAGTACTATCTACACAAACGATACAATGTAATCGCCCGCTAAAGAAACCTGCGAAACAAGCCCAATAGAGCTCCTACGAGCTCTAGAGGACTATAGAAACCCTTCCTATCAAAACCACATACCCTAATTTGGCGTTAGTAGAGGTATATGTAGTGTTTTCCAATATATAGCCCCTAAAACCGGATCATAACAAATAAATAAACCCCTAACCCCAACCACCCTAACCACCCCAATTAAACAGCGCGCCTTTTAAGAACGCGTTTTATAGACTATATAAACCGCAGAATAAATCTAGCAGGCACTATAGAAACGATCTCTCAATGTAGATAAGGAGCGCTCCACTATACTCTCCTTCCTTATTACCGCGATTATAACCCTCCGGACAGCCTTTACTATATTAGTAGAGCTTATCTAGACTTAAGGAACCTAGGAGCAATATACCTAGGACATAAAGGCAATTTGGACAGATATCGGCGCCCTTAGAAAGGCCGTAATAATAGCTATAAAGAGCGGACCAACGTCTATAGGCCCGCTATCGTACGCACACGTCGCTACTACCATACCTATAATGCCCTAAGCTATAAGATAAGTGTAAGAGTACATATATTAGATCCCGCCGCGCTTGCGATTAATATCGCAAGCACTCGGTGTCTTTTTGGCCGAATGGCGACGTTGGGGCGGGAAACGTTACAATTGTGCTTGCGAACTTACTGGGGCCAGGTGTATGGGTCCGTTGCTAGTGGGTCATAGTTTCGACTCCCGACGGTCACGCACTTTGCTCTAGTACAGTTAAACACGTCTACAGGGGTTAGGCGAAGAGGCGTCGGCTTGTGTCCGATTAGGCTTGGACTCCAAGCAGCCTTCGTTACTGGGGACTCCTAATATATAGTGCGACTCTTAGTATGCGGACCCCCTACAGCTTGGCGTTCGAGGGCGAACGCGCAGAGGGGAGGGCAATTGTAAGAGTACATATATTAGATCCCGCCGCGCTTGCGATTAATATCGCAAGCACTCCGTGTCTTTTTGGCCGAATGGCGACGTTGGGGCGGGAAACGTTATAATAAGTTGCCTACAAACCTATAGAAGTATATAAGATTATAATCCGCATAGGCGACGCCGCCAACTGCAAGGAAACCTTAAAGTAAAACAGCTAAGCCCTAGTATATAAACTCTAGGCTATAGGACCCCTAGACACCTATAGGATATAGGCCGTAAAGAAGTTATAAAGCGGTAATATTAGGGTGTATATTACGGATAAAGACGTAAAAGATAGGTTACTATAAGAAACAGAGTAAATAAAGGTCTACGCGGTATCTATAAGCCTTGCTATCTAAGGCCTAGAGGCTAAGTAGATAATAGAAGATATAATAAAGCAGAACTATACTATAACGGGGCTTATAGTAGAAAGGCTGGCGTAGAAAAGGCTAGGAAGAGTCCAAACAGGATAAAAGGTTAAATCGTTACTTATTATAGGTATACAGTTAGAAGAGTTAGTAAATGCGCTATTTAATCGGGGCCTCTTCTTAGGAGGAGACTACTACCTAGTTATAAGGCACGAGACAATATTTCTAATAACGCAGTGCTTTAAATGCTAAGGTTTTAACTATATAGCTAAGAGTTATAGGAGAGAAGCTAGATGCGGATGCTATACTAGGTAATATAATACTAGCGAATATATAGGAGATCTACCTAAAAAGTGTATTAACTATAAAGTAGACTATAAGGCATAGAACGGGGCGTATAGTATTAAGCGGATATAGTAGGAAAAGGCAGCAGTAATTAGGGCCTATACGCTAACACACTATATAGGCACCTATAAGGCACCTATAAGCGGATAGTAATCACAATTATAGTATAAGATTACTACTAAGGAGGCCTTACAACGAGCCAAGAAAAGGAAGCTAAAGGAGACAGTTACGTAAAAGAGCTCTATATAGGCAGAGGAAGCCCCCTAGAAGGTCGGCCGGCCGTAGACTTTTAATTATTTTAGGAAGGAAATAGGCCAAAGGACCCTCCAATTAATACTCTAAATAGTACTATATAGTAGTATACACGCCCTAATTTAAATCCTAGTAACTTAGGAGCCCTTACTAAATATAGAGTTTAATATAGAGGTAGAAGCAGAAGCCTAGATCTGGAGAGAGGTATTTAAAGGCTCTAAAACTATATTATAAGGAAGCAAACAGACGCTAAAGGGCACCAACTTAGCTAACTTAGAGGCTAGCATAGATCTCTTATATTAGGACACTAGAAAATACTTATAATTATATAGTACAACACCAATAATAGTAGGAACGGCGTACTGCTTTACTTCCTATAAGAGGTAGAGTAGGCGGACCCCTAGCTGAATATATTAGCTATTTAGAAGCTATAGCGGAGGGACTAAGGAAATATAATATATACTACAAAATCCTACTACTTAGTGCGCGCGGGAGTAGGTAATATAAGGGTCTGCTTTTATATAAATAAGGCTATTAACACAAATAAGTAGGCGCCTATATACTACTTAGCGGACGTATATATAATTAAGCTAAAGGGCTGCGAGAGGACTATCTAGATTTATAATATTTATAACCCCTAATAGACAAATAGTAGTGTTTATATGCTACTAGAGCTACTAAGGGCCAAAGGAGAATATATACTATTAGGTAATTTTAATGTATACCACCCCTTCTAGGGGGGTATAACAGTAATATACGCGGACAACGCGGCGGATAACCTTATCCGCGCTATAGAGGCAGCTGGCCTAAGCCTAGCTACTAAGGCGGGTATAGAGATATGGGCAAAGGGCATATTAAGGAGCACGCTAGACCTAGTATTTACCTCCCCCTAGATTACTAATAGGCTACTATAGAGTTAAAGATAAGACCGCTGGCATATAGGGTCTAACCATTTTCCTATTATTATAGAGGTGGATATAGAGATACTAGAGGGGCCCCCTTTACCTAAAAGACTACTATAGAAGAAGGCTAATTAAAAGGTAGTGTAAAGTAAGCTAGAGGGCTAACTTTAGCCCCTATATAGACTCCCATGCGATATAAGAGATAAACTAAATACGCTAGCGGAGGCTATATACTAGGCGATTAAGAATACTATAGCAAAAACAGTACCTAATGCGCGGCCCTTACTGTAAGCCTTTAAAATATAGTTAGAGGAATATATAGAAGTAGTAAAGGAAACCTAATAGGCCTTCTAGGCGTAGAAGGTCTCTTAGTTAATACCTAACTAGATTAACTATAGAGTTATATAAAATAAGAAGAAAAGGGTAATCTAATAAAAGGCTTATAAGCTATAGAGGAGAACCGTTAAAAGTTTAATAAATAACCCTAAAGGGATATAGAGGATAGTAAAATGGGCGCGTACAGCAAACGGGAAGCTAAAGGCCCTACTATAGTTTCCTCCTATTAGTAGACTAGGAGAGGAGACCCTATACTATAATAATAAGGAGAAGGCTATTATCCTTATAAAGTAGTTCTTCCCGCTGCTAGTAAAGGCGGACCTTAGTAATATACTAGGGTTTATATACCTAGAGCCGCGAATAGTAAAGAAAGTAGTTAAGGAGGAGGATATTATTACGGCCCTAAAGGGGCTTGCCCCTAATAAGGCCCTAAGTCTAAAGAAAATTACTAATTAATTCCTTAAGACGTATGGAGAGCAGCTAGCCCTAGTACTGGCTAAACTCTTTAGCAGCTATATAGCAATTAGACATTAGCTAAAACCGTTTAAAAACTCTATTATAGTAGTCCTCTAAAAACTATAGAAGCCATTCTATACTATAGTAAAGGCCTACTAGCCAATCGCGCTACTTAACACCATTAGGAAGCTACTTAAGAGAATAGTAGCTAACTAATTATTTAAAATTGCGGAGGAGATAGGTATACTACTAGCTAGTTAGATAGGAGTAAGGCTGGGGTACTTAATGTAAATAGTACTAGAGCTACTAACCTAATAGGTATATACGGTGTGGAGGAGTAGCCTAAACCTAGTAGCCTTATTACTTAGCCTTAATATTTCTAGGGCTTTTAACTAAGTCTTCTATAAAAGAATAATCTATAATATAAAGGCCTAAGCTATACCCCACTAGATAGTATAGTTTATAAAGTCCTTCCTTAAGGATTAAATAATAAGGCTCTTAATTAGAGGATATATAGTATAAATAATATAAATAAATACTGGCATACCCTAAGGCTTAGCGCTATTGCTAATCCTATTCCTCTTTTTTACCTATACACTCCTACTAGAGCTATAAGGGGGAACTACTACGGCATTTAAATTTGTTAATAACTCTAATATACTAACGTATAGTAAGACTATAGAGGAAAACTATAGAACTATAGAAAGGGCATATAAGGTATATATGGCGTGGGCACGCCAGCATAAGGTAGTATTTACCCCTAAAAAGTACCACCTTATCTATTTTATAAGGAGCTATAAGAAGTTTAATATAAAGGCTATAGCTAATATATATAGCTTTATAAAAGGCCTAGTTAGTAACCTATATATATTAGGGGTATAGGTTAACTTAAAGCTTAAATAGGGACCGTACGTTAACATTATTAAGACAAAGGTAATTACCTAAATAGCCGCACTAACCTGGCTTACGGCCTCTATATAGGGCGCCTCCTTTTAAGAGGCGCGGATAGTATACTCCGCCGTAGTCCGGCTAGTAATTTTATATAAATATAGTACCTAGTACTCGCCACTAGAGTAGATAAAGCCTAAGGAGATAAGTAAAACTAAGCTATACTAGCTAAGTATAGTACAGAACCTATGCCTCCGTACTATTACAGGGGCGTATAAATTAATGCTAATAGCAGTACTAGAGCATAAGACGGGGTTTCCGCCGCTTTAGATATACCTTAAAGAGCTAGCTATAGCCTACGCGGAAAGGACGCTAGAAGGCCTAGTAAGAGAGCATATTAAGAGGGAGTGTAATACTATATAGGCCACAATAGCCTACTAACTCCGGCCTAGAATAAAGCCACTAATGCGGCCTACTAGACGGGATAAGCTTAAGAGGATAGCGGCCGCTATCTTAGGGATAGATATATAGCTAATAAACCTATCTAAAGCGTAGTATAAGAGAAGTAGAAGGGCTAGGGTATAAGAGGCGTTTAAGGAGCGGTAGAAAAGGAAATAGAAAAAATACTAGAGCACGCTTACCCACTATATAACGGCTTAGGCCAAGCCATAAAATAAGGAAGTCTTTAAACGCCACGTAAGGCTTATAAAGGTAGAGAGTATAATTAATACGCTGCTTAGAACTAAGTATATAGGGCTTAATAGATACCTCTACTACTAAAAAGTACTAGGGTACCTAACTCCGGCCTACCTATACGGCCACAGCTAACAATTAATAATGTACGTAGTGGTGTTCTACTCTAGGCACGCTGCTAGCCGGGCGGAAATATATTACTATACTAGAATATTCTTATATAAAGAGCTCCTAATTAAGCTAAAGGCTGCTAAGGTAGTTATAAACTAGTTTATATAGACAAGCCTCTTACTACACCTTTTATTTACTAAAGAGCTGGCTAGGGTAAAGAGAGGAGGCTAGGAAGTGCTTTAAAAGGCGGAGGATAAATACCACAGGGATGGCAGAATATAGTAGAATTTTACAGATAGTAACCTAGTAGAAGTTAGCAGAACTTTAGCAACCTAGCAGAACCCGGCAGAATTTAGCAGAACTTATTAACTTAGTAAAATTTAGTAGAATTTGGCAACTTAATAGAAGTTAGCAGAATTTTGGCAACCTAATAGAATTTAGTAGAGTTTTGGCAACCTAATAGAACTTAATAAAATCTCGGTAACCTAGTAGAATTTAATAACCTAATAGAAGCTGGCAGAACTTTAGCAACCTAGCAGAATTTAACAGAATTTAGTAACCTAGTAGAATTTAGTAGAGGTTAATATCCTAACAGAACTTAATAAAAACTTAGTAAGGTACAGAGCTGCGTATATTAACGTAGATATAAATAACAGAACCTTCTATACCACCACCAGCCTTATAGGCTACCGGCCTACGCCCTACCTAGATAACTAAAGCAGCCAGGAATAGAACCTAGGCCCTAGCTATATACCCCACTAGATAGACCCAGAAGTACATATTAAGATGGCTTTTCTATAGCGCCTTAAAGAGATATTTACTCGTGCTTGGCAGTTACTAATTAGAAGAGAGGCTATATAGGCCGTATAATAAGAGAAGGAGAGGTTTTATCCGGCCCTAGTGGTACAATTTCCCCTCTTATACATGTATATATATATACCTATATAAACCCGCTACATAGACCCTAACAGGAGCCGCAACAGCGTAATTAAATATCATCATTATCATATAGTACTATCTAGTTTTATACTTAGAGTAGTATAAAACAAAATAGCTTTTACCCGGGAACTATCTAAAAGGTTAATAGATTTTATCTATAAGATATAATAAAAGGGCGCTTTTTATACTATCTTTAATACGGAAGTAAACCGGAAACGTAATAAAAAGGAAGCTGCTAGGCGCTACTATTAGGAACTAGACCTAATAGGCCTACTATATAGAGGTAGTAAGGTTTAGGTGCTATAAGAAGTAAATCTATAATAGAAGATTCTTAAAAAGAATTACAATAATCCTTAAGGCGGCTACTATAGTTAAATAAAGATAGTGGAATTACTTTAGCGTAAATACTATTAGCTAAAGCTTAATTAAGAAGTAAAGGAATATATTAGCTATTGTAAGAAGTATTAAGTATATAAGATCTATAGGCACAAGCTATAGGGTCTACTTAAATTAGTTTCCCCCGCTAGTAAGCTATAGTAATATTACGCTATAGACTTTATTACAGATCTCCCGCTATCTAAAGATAGTTAAGGATAAATATATAATTTGGTCCTTATACTTATTAATAAGTTTTTAAAGTACATTTAATACCTTCCTATTAATAAGGCAATTAATATATAAGCGCTAGCTAACCTAATATAAGGCAGTATTTCTAGGGTATATAGTAGGGAGTAGGCAAGTCGAGTATAAGTCATATAGGGAGTTAATAGAAGAGGACGATATAGTAAAGAGTAGGCAATAGCCTTATACAGAGACAAACCGATAAGGAGGAAAGGGCTGCAAGCCTAAGGTGCTTATAAGGAGGTGCCAAGGGCTAGCCAAAGGCTAGCCTTAGCGACCCCTAAGAGCCCCTAGGCGATGCAGCCGAGTAAAGGACTAAAAGTACCCTTACACCTAATTAAGGAGAAATACTTTCTTAAAGTAGATTAGCCGCACTCTATTATTACTAATAGGGGCAGCGTCTTTATAAGCTAGTACTATTCGGACCTATACTTCTATTTAAAGATAGACTACCACTATAGTATAGCTTTTTATTTATAAACGGACGGGTAAATAAAGCGCTAGAACTAGGAATTAGAGTCTTACCTATAAATATAATTAAACTATTAGTAAGATAACTAGTATAAGCTACTTCCGTATATAGAGTACGCTTATAATTTAAAGTAATACGCATTATATAAGTATACACTAATCTAGATTGCCTATAGCGTCTAACTATTTAGGTTTAATAGTATACCCAATAATTACTGGCTAAGGCCGTATAATTAGTTATAGGATCCTATTAAGAGGTTTAAGGATATCTACTAAAGAGTATAAGGATACCTCTAAAAATAGGAGAAGTAATAGAAGTATGTAAAGCAGAGCCTATAAAATACCTAAAAGTAGTAAAGATTTTAGTATAACCGCAAGCACTAGAATAAGCATTTTAGAGTAGGTAATAAGGTTCTATTATATTTAATAAATATTAAAACCTAGGTCCCTTTTAAATTAAGAAATAAATTAGCAAGTTAGCCTACCGTCTTTAACTACCCCTATCTATAGCCCGTGTGTATTTAGTATTTTATATAAACCTACTAGAGCTATAGCATAGACTACTATTAAAAAAGAACTTCCATCTAGGCCTAATTAAATACCTTAAGGTAGTGGGTAAGCAGTATAAGGTTAAAGCTATACTACGCTATAAGTCTATTAAGAACAAGCTTTAATATAAAGTTAAATAGCTAGGCTAGCCCGCTAAAAACTCTATATAGAAACTAGAGGATTACCTTAATTATTATAAAGATATTCTAAAAGAATATTAGGACTAAGGTCCTTAATCTATAAATTATAGAAAGCGCTCTAATACTATAGTGTTATCGCGACCTATAAAGAAAGCTTATAAAAAGAATAAATAGGTTAAATCGGATATAGAACGGATAAGCTCTAAAAACTATAAGAATTAGAGCTATAGCCTAAGGCAGGACTAGTTCTTAGTCTTTTTATATATATAGCATAGAGTTAATAGGGCATTTTGCTAGAATTACATTTCTATTTATTTATCTATACTAGAAATATTATTTTTAGGGCTCTTAAGCCCTTTTTAAAAGCCTTTTAAAAGAAGGTTTATATAGAAGAGATTAATAAAAACAAGGACGAACTAGCAGCTAGCTTAAGCTCTAATTTTAGCCCTAAAAACTCTACTATAAAGCACCTCTTACAGCCAAAAACACAGCTGCTATCTCTAACTTCTAGAGTTCAGCAGCTAATCCAAAACTGGAAAATAGAGAGAATCTCTCTAAACTGGCAAAAACCGTAGTCTCTTCCTATTTCTGCATTCTTTTCTATCTTAAGAGGTAGTAAGGAAGAAGCTGTACAAGAATATCTAGGGCTAGTAAAAAATCTACAAGATTCCCTAGAGTGGGATTTAGTAAATATATACTATACAGATAGCTCTAAAGATAGCAAATTAAGTGCGGCAGCCGTATGTAAAATAGGAGAGAGAAATAGGATTAAATATGCAACAAATTGGAACTTAGGACCCTATATAGAAATTATAAACGCAGAGCTCTACGCAGTCTATAGGGCCCTAGAATACCTAAAGCAATAAATACTAGAAGAGAAAAAGGTTTATATCTTTATAGATAGCTAGGCGGCTATTAAAAGATTATAACTAAATTCTCTTACAGGAGGGCAAGAACTAGTCTTTAAAATTACGTAAAGCTGCTCCTATTTAGCTAGTAAAGGTATCTCTATTAACTTTTATTAGGTTCCTAGCCACTTAGGAATCTATAGAAACGAAATAGTAGATAAACTAGCAAAAAAGGGTCTCTCTAAAAGAAAAATAAAGTCTTTTTATACTTCTTTATCCTATATAGGGAGAGTAGCAAGAGAAAAGATATTAGAACAGTAGAAAAACAATTGGCAACAGAATAAGAATAAAGGAAAACATTATACTAGGATCTGTAAAGGAAGCTATTCCTTTTCTCTTAAAGCACCTAAGGATAGATATCCTAAAAAGCTATAATTAGCTTTCTTCCAGCTAAAACTAGGAAAGAGTTTCTTTAAATCCTTCTCTAGAACAATAGGAAAGGACAAAGAAGGTAGATACTTTAGAGAATATACTGCTATACAAACCCCTAAGCACCTACTACTAGACTACAGCCTATATAAAGAAGAGAAAAAGAATATACAAAGGTAACTAGGCTCTTCTCTCTCTCTAAAGAAGTTATTTTGCACAAAGAAAGGAAGAGAGGCTCTTTTTCTATTCCTAGACAGGACAGGAATAGCTACTAGAAAGTGGCTAATAGCAGCAGGATCTTTAAAAGGAGGTAACTCCTACTAAGCTTTTAGTAGATAGATAATAGGGAGCAAAAGGGCAGGGACAGGCGTTAGGATTTCTTATTTTTTAGAATCTTTTCTATTGTTTTTTTATTACCTAATAGTTATTAGTAACCTAGTATTTTTACTAAGTGGCTATAAACTACTAAGACATAGTTACTAGTATATGTTAAGCTGCCTGAGAAGGATTTATGTATATAGAGCTATAGCGCCATAGCCTAGAGGCTGCATGCGCAGTATTGTACGTAGTATAATACAATGGACCTAAAAAAAATAAAAAATAAAAAAAAGCCTTTTAAGGCCTTCCCGAGCACCTAATTAAGGTCCTTAATCGCTACTATATATAAAAATAAATCCTAAATACCTAATCTAAAAAGCTACTATGCCTTACCCTTAGGAGCAGGATTAGTATCTATTAGGCCACTAAGTAATAGCTAATAAGAATAGAATCTAGACCCCTTAGTAGGGGTATAAGTAGGTATAAAAATAGGGGCAGGATAATAAGGTGTAGTAGGAGTAGGGACTCTTAAACGCTTAATACTAATATTAGGTCTAAACTAATACTAATAAAGCTCTTACGGCGTAAGCTTATAGTTAATAAAGATACGCTTAAGCCTAGAATAAATAGAGACGTTAGCTAGCTAGTATAATCCAGAACCACTAAAACCTTACTACGGCAACTATTAGTTACCTATCCGCTAGGTACCTAAAGGGTAGCCTACTTAATAACGTATTATATTATACTCTTTTAAAACTTAACGCGTATGCGTAAACTCCTTTCTATAGTAGACAGCAACCTTCTTCTTATTACCCTTATCCCTTACCCTATCCTTAATATACCAATCTTGCTCTTATATTAGGCGTTACTAGCTAGCTTACTAGAAATTATAGACAGTATAGATAGTTATAGCATAGTCTTAAATTCGGCTAAGTTATTTGGTATTTATACTAGAATAAGAGAGAGTCCGGGCGATATAGTAGTTAAGGATATTAAAGGAACGTCGCTACTTAGGCCTAGGCTATTAAAGCTTAAAGTTAGTAATAGAAATCTATTAAAAATAGAAAAGCTTACCTTAATATAACTGCCGCTCTTAGTACGCATATATTAATTATAAGGACTAAAGGTATTAGATTTAACGCAGTACGTCTTATTATAAGCCTCTAGAATCCTATTATTAGATTTCTAATCTTTTAAAGATATATAGGCAAAATTATTTAGGTAAGACTAGCACTAATTATAGGTTAGCGGAGGTTAGGGTTCTATATATAAAGGTAGGGCTAGGATACGCTATATAATTTACTTAAAAGAGTAGTTAGTAAGAGAACGAAGAGGTATATTAAATTAATAATAAAAAAAGAAAATCTTAATAATATATTAAAGATACGTCCAAATTAGACGA
>Ga0307515_10007778_pt1 | contig 21089 bp, 19 predicted proteins | sample 17_EM_MG_FD_194513 | JGI IMG/M metagenome (GOLD analysis project Ga0307515, IMG submission 194513) | Populus trichocarpa ectomycorrhiza microbial communities from riparian zone in the Pacific Northwest, United States - 17_EM | ecosystem: Host-associated > Plants > Roots > Unclassified | place...
GGTAGCACGGCTTGATCTCGCCGCGGTGATCGACAGCGAGGAACGCCTCGCCGACCCGGCACGCGACGCCGAGCGCCTCGCGCGACGAGTCGTGGAAGTACCGGCGCATCAGCGCGAGCCGCTCGGGCGAGGCGTGCAGCCGCTTGCCGAGCTCGCGCTGCAGCGCACCGAGCTCGTCGAACATCGCGTCGAGCGCGGCGAGCTGGTCGCGCGCCGGCCACAGCTGTGCCATCAGCGCGAGGTCGTCGCGGCGGATGATCTGGTCGCCGCGCAGCGAGCCGTGCTGCAGGTTGACCGGCTGGAGGTTGATGCCGTCGACGCCCTCGGCGTGGGCGCGGCGGACCAGCGCGGGGATCTCGGCGAAGTTGGCGCGCTGGATCACGGTCGAGACGTTGACGCTGAGCTTGGATCCGGGCCGCGCGTCGCGCGCGCGGACCATGCGGCGGATCGCGCGCCACGCGTTGTCGCCGGCGCGGGCGACGCCGGTGATGCGCTCGTGCATGGCGTCGCTGGCGCCGTGGATCGAGATCGAGATCGACACGACGCGGCCGGCGAGCTCGTCGGCGATGGCCTCGGAGATCGGGAAGCCGTTGGACGTGATCGTCACCAGGTGGCCGAGCTCGTTGGCGTGCCGGATGTGGGCGAGCATGTTCCGGTCGCGGAACGGCTCGCCGGCGCCGGTCAGCGCGACGCGCCGGATGCCCCACGCCGCGGCCTCGGCGATCAGCGCGCGCACCTGATCCGGCGACATGGTGTGCGGATCGCGCGCGGTGGCGCGGTTGCCGCACATGTTGCATTGCAGGCCGCACAGGTCGTTGGTCGAGATGTCGAGCGCCGGCGGCGGCAGGACGTACGGCCGGCCGTTCGACATCGCCAGCGCGACGCCGAGCTCGGTGTGGAGCCGGCGCAAGGTCGGCACCAGCTCGCGCTCGTGCGCGACGTCGGTCTGATCGTCGGCGACGTCGTCGGCGCGGAGCACCGCGGTGAGGCCGCCGGGCGCGAGCTCGCGGGCCGCGCGCGACAACAGGCCCAGGTTGCCGGGATCGACGTACCAGGCGAGCGGCGACCCCGCCGCGGCGCGCCGGGACGCTGCGAACGCGGCGAGCGCGGCGCCAGGGTCGTCGGGCGTGCCGTGCTCGAACACGCTGGCCGCGGAGTGCGATGCGGGCACGGTCATGGCGCCGCCTCCTCGACCGCGGCGAGTTGTTCGCCGGGTTCGACGCCGAGCTCGTGGGGCGTCCCGTGGTCCAACGCGCTCGGCGCGACGAGCGATGCAGGCGCGATCATGGCACCACCTCCTCGACCGCGGCGATCAGGTCGTGCGTGCCGCCGCGGCACTTGCTGCAGACCGGCATCGCGCCGCGGTCGGTGAGCATCCGGGCGCGGAACGCCCGGTAGTTCTCGCCGCGCCAGATCGCGGCGAACGGGGTCTCGAACACGTTGCCCATGACGAACGCCGGGCCCATGTCCGGCCGCAGATAACAGCACGGTGTGACCGAGCCGTCGACGTTGATCACGGTGTGATCCCACGCCATCGTGCAGAACGCGTGGCGGACGTTGGGGGTCTCGCGGTCGGCGGCGTAGCGCGACAACAGGCTCGACACCGGCACCAGGCCGCGCGTCGCGTCGTCGTCGCCGCCGACCGTCTTGATCCGCAGCGCGTCGACGCCCCAGTCGTGGGCCAGCCGGCGCATCTCGGGCAGCTCGTGCTCGTTGTGGCGCATCGCGATGAACTGCAGCTCGATCCGCGGCCGGGTCAGGCCCAGCCGCCGCTTCTCGGCGCACAGCTCGGCCACCGCGCGCGCGACGCGGGCGAAGTCGCCGTCCCGGCGGAACGTCTCGTAGGTCGCCTGGCTCGCGCCGTCGACGCTCAGGATCAGCACGTCGAGCCCCGAGCGCAGCAGCGCGCGGCCGCGCTCGCCGTCGAGGAAGTGGACGTTCGACGACACCTTCACCACACCGACGCCGGCGCGCTTGGCGCCCGCGATCATCGCGGGCAGGTCCTTGTTGAGCAGCGGCTCGCCGTAGTTCCACAGCGCGAGGTTGCGCAGCCGCGGCCCGAGCTCGCCGAGCACGTGGTCGAACGCGCCCAGCGTCATCGCCGGCAGCGGCTTGATCTTGCCGGTGCCGGTCGGGCACGTCGGGCACGCGAGGTTGCACAGGTTGGTGGGCTCGATCATCGCGGTCTCGGGGCCGCCGGCGGGGACCTCGGACAGGTAGCGCATCAGCTCGGGCGGCGGCACGACGACGGTGCCGTGCGCGCCGAGCAGCCGGCGCAGCGCATGGGCCTCGGGGACCGCGCTCGCCGCGAGCCGGGCGTCGCCGTGCGCCGCGGGCCCGGCATCGGCGAGGAACAGCCGCAGCGTGCGGATCTTCGCCAGCGCGTCGCCGGGCAGCGCGCGGAGCTGGCCGAGCAGCGCGGCAGCGCCGACGTGCGGCACGCCGTGCACGAGCTCGACGCACTCGACCCGCGGCAGCGCGTACGCGAGGAAGTCGGCCTCGACGAACCGGCGCAGCTTGAGCTCGACGCGCGGCGCGTGGCCGAGCGCGGCGCAGTCGGCGAGCGCGTCGGGCAGGAGCCGCGCGCCATCGCCGGTGGCGCGCAGCCGGATCAGCCGATCGCGCGCCAGGACGCCGCGCAGGGTGTCGCGCCGGCGCGCACGCTCGACGCGCCGCGCGAACTCCTGGCGTTGTGCGATATGGGCGAGCTCGACGCCGCTCGTCACCGCCGCGAGCTCCGCGCGGGCCGCGCGCCCGGTGAGCCCCACGCCGCTCGTCACGGTCGCAAGCTCCGCGCGCGGGGTGAACTCGACGCCGCTCGCGACTGTCGTGAGCTCGGCGCGCGGGACCTGGGTCTGGTCGCCGAACGCCCTCCGCATGATCGCGAGGTCGCCGGCCGGCCGGCGCGGGCCGCCCGCCAGCGCGCCGGTCCAGATCGCCAGCAGACGCTCGGTCGCGCGGTCGTGTGACAGCCGATCGATCACGCGCGCCCGGCCGCCGTCGCCGAGCCGGCGCGCGAGGTCGCGGTCGTCGAGCACGCGCGCGATCGCCGCGGCGGCCGCGGGCGCATCGCCCGGCGCGACCAGCAGGCCGGCGTCGCCGACCGCCTCGGGGACGCCGCCGCTGTGGGTCGCGACCACCGGCACGCCGGTCGCCGCGGCCTCGAGCAGCGCGACGCCGAAGCCCTCGACGTCGGTCTCGGAGTCGGCCTCGGCGAGCAGCGCGAACACGCCGGCGAGCCGGTACAGCGCCGGTAGCTCGGCGTCGGGGACCGAGCCGGCCGCGATCACCCGCGACGCGATGCCGAGCTCGTGCGCGAGCGCCGCGAGCTCGGCGCGCATCGCCTCGCTGGCCCCGGTGAACACGTAGCGCAGGCGCGGCCGGTGCGGCGCCAGCCGGGCGATCGCCCGGAGCGCGGTGCGGTGGCCCTTGCGCGGCGCGAGCCGCGACACCGTCAGCACGACCTCGTCGCCGTCGGCGAGCCCCAGCCGCGCCGCGAGCGCGGCGTCGCGCGGCCCCGGGCAGAACCGCGCCGGATCGACGCCGTTCTCGACGACGTTCAGCACGCCCGCCGGCACGCCGCGGGCCGCGGCCAGTGCGCGCGAGAACTGCGACACGCACACCACGGCGTCGGCGGCGCCGAGCCCGGCGACCTGGGCCTCGCGGTACGCCGCATCGTCGCCGCCGTGGTCCACCCACGGGGCGAGCAGATCGTTGCCGTGGACGTGCGCGGTGACCACGCACGGCAGCGCCGCGCGCAGCGCCGGGATCCATGGCCCGAGCCCGGCGTGGCACAGGTGGATCGCATCGGGTGCGTCGCGCCGCGCGGCGTCGAGCGTCGCGAGCAGATCGGCCCACAGATCGATGCGCAGCGGCCGCGGCAGCGGGCGGTACAGCGGGCGCACGCGATCGCCGAGCTCGCCGGCGCCGGCGCCGAGCCGGCGCGCGGTGTAGATCGACAGCTCGACGCCGCGCGCGACCAGGCCGTGCGCGAGCGAGCGCGCCACGGTCTCCATGCCGCCGAGCCGGGGCGCGAAGTCGTGGGCGACCAGCACCACGCGGCGAACCCGGCCGCCGGTGAGACAGGCCGGCCGCAGCACCGCCTCGGCGGCGGCGCGGTTGCCCGGCACGAGCGGGATCGCGCGATGCGCGCGGGTCATCGCCGCCAGCGCGCCGGGCGCGAGCACGAGCGCCTCGATCCGATCGGCGAGCTCGCGCGCGGCCGGCCGCGCGATCACCGCGGCACCGGCGCGGACCAGGCGCAGCGCGCGGGTGCGCTGATCCTCGGCCTTGCGGTAGCCGGGCACCAGGATCACCGGCTTCTCGAGCGCGCGGATCTCGGCGACCGCGTTGTACCCGGCCTGCGAGATCACCAGCGCGGCCCGGGCCAGGAGCGCCGGCAGGTCGGGCACCGAGCCGATCACCGTCAGCCCGGCGAAGCCCTCGAGAGCCGCCGGCGCCTCGCCGTACGGGCCGGTCACCAGGACGGTCTCGAGCGCCGGGATCCGGGCGCGCGCGAGCAGGTGCGCGTCGGCGACCGCGCGCAGGTAGCGCCGCGCGTCGACCGGCTGTCCGCCGCCGCCGGCGATCGCCACGACGAGCGGCCCACCCGACGCGACTGCCGCGGTGGTCGACACGGCGCCCGATGCCCGCGGCGTCACCGCATCCGCGGCGCGCGGCATCGCGCGGACCACCGGTCCCGACACGGTCACCGGGAGCTCGTCGAGCGCGGCGAGGTCGACCTCGTCCGGATCGTGCGGGACCACGATGCGATCGAACGCCCGCGCCGCGCCGCTCGCGACGAACGCGCGCAGCGCCTCCGGCCGGAGCTCGCGCAGCACCAGCACCGAGCGCGCGCCGAGCGCAGCGATCCGCCGGACCACCCGCATCGGCGCGTGGGTATCGAACACCACCAGATCCGGAGCGAACGCGGCGAGCGCGGCCACCAGCGCGGCGTCCTCGAGCGGCCCCGGCAGCGCGGTGTGCACGCGCCGCGGATCGGCGTGCGGCTCGTCCAGCCGCGGCGGGAGCTGGACGAAATCCAGCCCCGCGGCGACGAGCAGCGACGGATCCCGCGCGTTGGTGAGCACGAGCATCTGGACGCCGGGCACCAGCGCCGGCAGCTCGGCCGCGATGCTCATGGTCCGCACCAGGTGGCCGAGCCCGATCCCGTTGATCGCATGGAACGCGATCCGCAGCCGCCGCGATGCCGACGCCGTCGTCATCCGGCGCGCGCTCCCGTCGCGAGATCCAGCAGCGCCTCGGCCGCGCGATCGGCGCCGCCGGTCTCGAGCGCGGGGACGCGCGCGGTCGCCATCCACGCCAGCGCAGCGGCGACATGGTCGTCGGCCGTGCCGCTCAGCCCGCACGCAAAGCCGGCGGCGACGAACCGCGCCGCGCGCGCCGCCTGATCGTCGAACGGCCGCGGCCGGGCGAACAGCGCCGCGGGTATGCCCGCCTTCGCGAGCTCGTGCGCGGTGTTGTAGCCCGCAGGCGTGAACGCGCCGTCAAACGCGGCGAGCAGCTGCGCGAGCGGCGCGGTCCGGAGCACGCGGAGCTGCGAGCCGCGCACGGCCTGGCCCTGCGCGCTGCTCCGCGCCGCGAGCGCGGGCGGCTCGGGCGTGGCTCCGGATGCGCGGAGGTTCGCGCCGGGCGTCGCCTCGTCGGGCGCGCGGTGCCGCGGGGCGAATCGAGCGACGTCGGGTGCGGCGTCGATCGGGCGGAACCCCGCATCGCGCATCGCCTCGTCGGGCGCGAGCGGGCCGAGCGCGAGCACGGGCGTGACGTCCGGGGCGACGCGCAGGATCGCCCCGGCGATCGCGGTCGCGCGCGCGACCGCCTCGGGGTCGCCGCCACCGCCGGCGGCCACGAGGATCGCGCGGCCGTCCGGCAGGCCGAGCGCGGCGCGGGCGGCTGGGCGGTCGAGCGCGTCGGCGGGTTCGACCAGCGTGATCGGCGGGACGTGGAGCGCGGCGATCGGCAACTCGACGCGCTGGGGCACCGGGTCACCGGCGAGGATGGCGAGGTCGTAGCCGCCGAGGCCGGCGAGCAGCGCCTCGTCGCGCGCGTCGGGGACGCTGCGCCGGACCAGCGCGCGCCGCGCGCGGTGCCCGAGGTCGGCGAGCCCGGCGAGCTCGCCGTGCGGGCCCGAGGGGAACGTGTCGACGACGATCAGGTCGGGGCCGAAGCCCTCGACGGCGCCGGCGAGCGCGGCCCGAACCAGCCGGCGACGCTCTGCATCGGACAGCCCGGCGCGGCGCGCGGCGGCGGGCGCCGGCAGCGCGACGATCGCGAGCGGTTCGGCGGCGAGCAGCGCGTGGGCCTGCGACGTGGTGGCGAGCACGGCGCCGATCGCGATCCCGCGGCGCGACGCCGCGCGCGCCAGCCCGCGGGCGATCGCGATCGCACGCATGACGTGGCCCGCGGAGAACCCGTCGTTGGCGACGAGCAGCACGCGGAGCGAGCGAGCCCCGGAGGTCACCTGACCCCCGGGCGCGGCTGCGGCGAGCGCGACCCGAGCGGCGCACCCGGCTGGATCGGCTCGCGCAGCCCCGCACCCTCGGCGATCGCGCACGACGCCTCGCGGCGATCAGCGAGCGGCCCGCGGGGTAGCAGCGCACGTCGATCAGCTCCGGAGACGCCGACCCTCGCCGCGGCGTTCCGCCCGCGCGGCGCTGCGCGGCCCCGCGAGGCATCGCTGCAGGTGACTCGATCCGATGCGTGCCTCGCGCGGCTCACGACACGTCGCGGTCCGGGGCCTCGGCACCGACGAGGCGGTCGGACGAGCGGCCGGCCTCGCGATCGAGGTCGACGACGTACGGGGCGGCGGCCGCGGCCCGCGCGGAGACCGCCCGCGCGGCGGCGTCGTCGTCGCGGTCGGGGACGTAGCCGGTGGACTCCTGGTGGTGGCGGTACGGCTGCTGGTCGTCCCAGAACCAGTCGTAGTAGCCGCCGTGATCGTGGCGGTAGCGCTCCCAGTGGGTCGTCGGATCGTGGAGCAGCGGCCACAGCACCGGGTCGTAGCCCTGCTGCTGGAGGTACGCCCGGCGCTGCGGGCCGCTGAGGTTCCTGCGCCGCACGTCGTCGAAGATCGCCTCGGCGCCGGCGGGCTGGTAGACCCGCTCGATCGCCGCGATCCCCTTGTCGGTCAGGCGATAGCGGTCGTGCAGCGGCCAGATTCGATCCCAGCGCGCGACGTAGCCCTGGGTCTCGAGCGCCGCGAACACGTAGCGGAACGGATGGTCATCGGGGACCGGCCAGTCGATCGCGTCGCCATCGTAGAGGTGCCGCAGGATCAGGTAAGCGGTTGGCAGATCTTGCGCGTCCTCGAACTCCATCGTCCGGAATGCTACAGGACGACGCCCGGCCACGGTGCGCGCTGCCACAGTGTCGCCTCACGGAGGCGCTGCACATCCGCGCGAACAGCGCTTGACCTGGAATTGAAAACGACTTTCAATATCTGCCAACAGGATCCATGAAGCATGCCGCTCTCCTGGTCGTGATCGCCGCGGCGCCCGCCTGCAGCAAGACCGACGCGGACTACCGCGCCGAGGTCATCGCGGCGATCCACAGCTCCGTCGGCGACGAGCTCGACGAGCTGATGCAGGCCGCGCGCGCATTGCAGGCGGCCGCGCCGTCGCGCGCATGGAACGCGACCAACGACGCGGAGGCGATCGGCCGGATGCGCGACGCCTGGAAGCGGACCCGGATCGCCTACGAGCACGTCGAGGGCGCGACCTCGCCGCTGTTCCGCAGCCTCGAGTTCGCGATGGACGCGCGCTACGACGACTACCTCGTCGACATCGGCGGGGCCGGCGACCACGAGCTGTTCGACGCGGCCGGCGTGATCGGAATGCACGGCATCGAGCGCATCCTGTACGCGCCGGACACCCGCCGCCAGGTCGTGGACTTCGAGCGCATGCTGGACGGCTACGAGCCCGCGGCGTACCCGGCGACCGACGACCAGGCGCTGGCGTTCAAGACCGTGCTGGTCCAGAAGCTGATCGACGACGCCGGCTCGCTGCGCGCGCAGTGGCAGCCGCCGGCGATCGACATCGGCCTGGCGTACCAGGGCCTGGTCGGCCTGATGAACGAGCAGATGGGCAAGCTCGACACCGCCGCGACCGGCGAGGAGGAGTCGCGCTACGCCAACGTCACGCTGTTCGACCTGCGCAACAACCTCGAGGGCACGCGGCAGACCTACGAGCTGTTCCGCGAGTGGTTCCACCACCGCGCGCCCACCGCCGACTCGGACGCGATCGTCGAGGCGCGGTTCACCGAGCTCGCCGCGCTGTACAAGTCGCTGTCGGGCGACTCGCTGCCCGCCGCTCCCGCGGGCTGGGATCCGGTCCATCCGACGCCGGCGGACCTGGCGACGCCGTTCGGCATGCTGTGGCGGATGGTGCTCCAGAACGTCGATCCCGACCGCGAGGGCTCGGTGGTGTTCGAGATGAACCGGGTCGCGGTGGTGCTCGGCTTCCCCGAGTTCTCCGAGGGCATGACGCCCGGCGCGCGCTGAGCCGGCGAGTCTTCGAGCCGGCGATCACTTCCGTACAGGCGCAGCCGGCAGCATGCCGGCAAGCCGATCGACAAGAGGTGTCGAACAATGTTCGACACCTCTTGTCCCGCCCTCGCGCCGCGAAGGGCTCGCAGCGAGGCGGGCTGGCGCATTCCAGCGCAGGAGGTCGCGGATCCGCTTGACTTGAATTTGAAAGTGATTTTCAATCTCGACATGCTCCAGCCACGGGTCGCCCTGGTCCTCGCCGCGAGCGCGTGCAGCGCCCCGGCGACGCCCGTGATGCCCGACGCGTCGAACGCCGAGGTCAACGCGTTCGACGTCCCGCTCGACGGCCTGTCGCGCGACGACATCGCGCGGTTCGACGAGGGCGACGCGCTGTTCGATCTGCCGTTCCGGTCGGCCGACGGCCTGGGCCCGTTGTTCATCCGCACGTCGTGCGGCGCGTGCCACGCCGAGGGCTCGCGCGGCCCCGGGCTGGTGCAGAAGCTCGCGATCGTCGAGGCCGACGGGGTGACACCGGCGGCCGACCAGTCGGCGCTCGCCTGGGGGCACACGGCGCGCCCGGGGATGGCCGCCGGCGCCACCACGCCGATCGCGCCGCCGGACCGGCCCGGCGTGAAGGTCACGATCCGGATCGGCCCGCCGGTGCTCGGCCGCGGCTACCTCGAGGCCGTCTCCGACGCCGAGCTGCTGCGCCTCGAGGCCGAGCAGGCCGCGCGCGGCGACGCGATCCACGGCAAGGTCAACCGCGCGCCGTTTGCCTCGCTGCCCAACCCCGACGCCAGCTACGGTGGGCCCCGGCCCGGCGAGCTGGTGATCGGCAAGCTCGGCCTCAAGTCGCGGATCGCGATGCTCGACGACTTCACCGCCGACGCGTTCCAGGGCGACATGGGGCTGACCACGGCGATGCGCCCGACCGAGCTCGTCAACCCCGACGGGCTGACCGACGACCTGCGCGCCGGCGTCGATCTCGATCAGGAGCACATCGACCGGATCGCGTTCTACCTGCGGCGGATCGCGATCCCGCGGCGCGTCGGGGTGACCGAGCGCGGCGCGGCGGTGTTCGCCCAGGCCGCGTGCGCGGCGTGCCACGTGCCGGCGCTGCGCACCCGCAGCGACTATCCGATCCCCCAGCTCGCCGGGATCGACGCCCCGATCTACTCCGACCTCCTGGTCCACGACATGGGCGCGGCGCTCGCCGACGGCGTCACCGACGGCAACGCGCCGTCGACCGCGTGGCGCACCGCGCCGCTGATCGGCCTGCGGTTCACCCTGACCTACCTCCACGACGGCCGCGCGCACTCGGTCACCGAGGCCGTGCTCGCCCACGACGGCGAGGCGCGCGGCGCCCGCGACGCGTTCCAGGCGCTGTCGCCCGACGACCAGCGCAGCTTGCTCGAATTTGTCGAAGCCCTGTGAGGAGCCTCATGAAGAACATTCCCTTGTGTGTAGCGATGATCGCCTATGTTCCGGCGTGCAGCGACAGCAAGTCCGACGCCGACTTCAAGGCCGAGGTCGTGGCCTCGATGCATGATTCGATCGGCGCCGATCTCGACGACCTGGTGAAGGCCGCGCAAGATCTCCAGACGGTCGCGCCGACCCACGCGTGGAGCGCGACCGCCGACGCGGATGCCATCGGCCAGATGCGCGACGCCTGGAAGCGCACCCGGATCGCGTACGAGCACGTCGAGGGCGCGACCGCGCCGATCTTCGGCGACCTCGACGTCACGATGGACGCGCGCTACGACGACTACCTGGTGATCACCGGCCCGACCGGCGACCACGCGCTGTTCGACGCGACCGGCGTGACCGGCATGCACGGGATCGAGCGCATCCTGTACGCGCAGAACATCCGCGTCGAGGTGACCAACTTCGAGAAGGACCTGCCCGGCTACGAGCCGGCGGCGTATCCCAGGACCGCCCAGGAGGCGATGTCGTTCAAGACCGTCCTGGTCCAGAAGCTGATCGACGACGCAAAGTCGCTCCGCGACCAGTGGCAGCCGGCGGCGATCGACATCGAGGCGGCCTACGACGGGCTGATCGGCCTGATGAACGAGCAGAAGGAGAAGGTCAACCTCGCGGCCACCGGCGAGGAGGAGTCGCGCTACGCCAACGTCACGCTGTTCGATCTACGGAACAACCTCGAGGGCACCAAGAAGGTCTACGAGCACTTCCGGCCGTGGATCCAGACCAAGGCGATGGGCAGCGACGCCGACACGATGATCGAGGCCCGGTTCACCGCGCTCGCGACGCTGTACGCGGCGAGCCCCGGCGAGGCGCTGCCCGCGGTGCCCGGTGACTGGAGCGCGGACAAGCCGACCGCGGCCAACCTGGCGACCCCGTTCGGCATGCTGTGGAAGACCGTGCACGACGACGTCGACGCGGCCAAGGCCGACTCGGTGGTGGCGCAGATGAACAAGGTCGCCGTGCTGCTCAAGTTCAAGGAATTCTCCGAGGACGAATGACCGCGATGTCGCGAGCCTGGGCGGTCGTCGTCGTGGCCACCGCCATCGCCGGCTGCGGCGGCGGCGCCGCGGACGACGCGCCCGACACGTTCCTGGCGTTCACCACCACGTTCGCGCCGTTCCGCAGCTGGACGTCGTTCCACAGCGACGGCCCGGCCGACGACGGCACGTTCACGCCCGACGTGCTCGGGCCCAGGACCCAGTACATCAACAAGCTGCCGCCGCGCGGCGCGACCGAGTTCCCGGTCGGCACGGTGATCGTCGAGGCGCGCGAGAACGCCGACCACAAGATCTTCGCCGGGGTCAAGCGCGGCGGCGGATTCAACGCCGGCGGCGCTGCCGACTGGGAGTGGTTCGAGCTCGGCGACCAGCCGGTGTCGATCGTGTGGCGCGGCGTGGGCCCGCCGCTCGGCGACACCTACGGCGGCGATCCCAACGGCGGCTGCAACGCCTGCCACATCAAGTGCGGCGCGGCCAACGACTACGTGTGCTCGCCGAAGCTGCTGCTGAGCTCGTTCTGAGGTCGCCATGAGAAGTCTCGTCCTCGCAGTCGCGGCCGTCGCGGCCACCGCCGCGGCTGCCCGCGCCAACCCGCGCGCGCTGCCGTTCACCTACACCACCGACACGCTCGGCGCCGGCCAGGTCGAGATCGAGCAGTTCGTCGATCTGGTCGCGCTGCGGGCGGTCAGCCCAGCGACGTCGAGCCGGCAGTGGTACCTGCCGAGCGCGTTCCAGACCGAGATCGAGATCGGGATCACCGACCGGCTCGAGCTCGGGCTGTACCTGACGTTCGTGCCCGAGGTCGGCGAGCAGCTCGCGAGCAAGGCGCTGTTCCCCGGCACCGGCAACGGGCTCAAGCAGCGGCTGCGCTACATCCTGGCCGAGCCCGGCGCGTGGCCGATCGACGTCGGGATCTACGGCGAGCTGGTCGAGAACGAGCGCGAGATCGAGCTCGAGGCCAAGCTCCTGCTGCAGAAGCGGTTCGATCGGCTGCGGATCGCCGCGAACCTGTCGGGCGAGTACGAGCTGTACTTCTCCGAGCAGCGCGAGCTGGTGCTCAATCCGTCGCTGGGCGCGACCTACGAGGTGACGCCGAGCTTCCACGTCGGGCTCGACGGCTGGCTGCGCGGCGAATATCCACAGCATCCGGCGCCGTCGGCGCGCACGTTCGGCCTCGGGCCGCAGGCCTACCTGGGCCCGGCGGTCATGATGAACTTCGGCAAGCTGTGGTGGTCCGTCGGCGCCTACCTGCGGGTCACCGACCGGTCGCACGACCTCCAGCCCGGCGAGCCCTACGGCCCGATCTATGTCCGCTCGATGATCGGCTACGACCTCTGATCGAAAGCAGGGCCGCGGGTGTTAGCGAGTCGGGCGCTGTACAGCCGTGGCCGGGGGCGGGTACGCTTGGCGTGACTCGCGATGAACTTGGTCAACGAGCTCTACTCGGTCGCGGCAGCGCTGACCGCCGCGGGAGTGCGCTACGCGGTCTGCGGGGGCGTCGCAGTAACGCTCTACGGCGCAACGCGGTCCACCAAGGACATCGATCTCCTCGTCTTGCCGGCTGATGTGCCGCGGGCGCTCGACGCAGTTCGGCCGCTGGGGTACGTCTTTCCAGCGATCCCGATGACCTTCGATGCGGGCACCGAGCGCGAGCGCCACGTGCAGCGCGTGAGCAAGATCGAGGGCAACGAGCACCTGCTCCTGGATCTGATGCTCGCCACTGCCGCATTCGAGGGTGCGCTCGATGATCGAGTCGAGGTACAGCTACCGACCGGCCCCCTCGTGGTCGTGTCACGCACGATGCTGATCCGGATGAAGCGGCTTGCCGGCCGCAACCAGGATCTCGCAGATCTCGAGAAGCTCGAGGGCGTCCATGAGGGATGAGCTCGATCCGGGCAGGGTCGCGGAGCGGCTGGCAGTGCTGCAGCGCACGTACGTCGCGGAGACCGTGGACGAGGCGCGCGAACGGCTCGCGCGCGAGCGGCCGCAACGCCAGGAGTCCTTCGAGCAGCGCGCGCTGCGCTGTCTCGGAGAGCTCCGGGCCCTGTGCGATCTGGCGCGCCACCTTCACGCGGTGCCCCCGAAGCAGTGAGCGGCTTCGGGACGTCTAATGTCCGTCGCTCGGCGCGCCGTGGGCTGCTGCGCGGATGGGCGTCGGGGACAGCACCTGGGGTATTCGTCCTCGATCTCGTGGCGGACCTGGATCCAATGCCGATCGGTTGACGCGCATAGGGCTGAGCTGATCCGGCTTACTGAATGCGGCAGCTGCGCCGCGGCCGGCGAGAGCTCTGCGGCGCTGGAGGCCGAACAAGATGGCGCCGAGCCGGTCGCGCTCGGCCGCCGACGGTGCCTCGGCGAGCCAGCCGAACGCGACGGCGGCGAGCAAGATGCCATTGACCTCGCGGAGGGAGCCAAGCGCGTAGCGGTAGAGCTGTGGCCGATCACCGCCGGCGCGGCCGCTGCCTTCGCAGACGTTCTGGACGATGCCGGCGAGCGAGTCTTCAAGCTGACGGCGCAGCCGCGGGCTCTTGCGGCGAAGCAGCTCGATGGTGGGACGCAGGCCACGGATCAGATCGAGGGAGAGATCGAGAGCGAGAAACGGCATGAGCGAAGTCCTGTGGGTGGTTTCGCAGCCCCAAGCGGAAGCGCCGTGACACGCGCTGGGATGAGGCGATGGCGATCTCCCGCGGTCGCCGTGCGCGTGGCGCGTGCAGTTCCGCGACAGGGCGAAGAACCACCACAGGACGAGAGCTCATGCCGTTCGCTCGCGATCTCGCTCGTGATCGTGGCCTTCGGCACCATCGAGCTCACCGCCGGCTGTGGCTGCCTCGCCAGCGACGAGCAAAAGCCGGCTCGTGCAGAACCTGAGATGGCGCGGACGCGATCCGACGGTGCACAGCTCGCCGCGCGCGGGTGCATCCGACAGGCGCAAGCGTTGATCCCGCGACGGAGACCGAGCCCGAGGCGGAGACCGAGCCCGAGGCGGAGACCGAGCCCGAGGCGGACACCGAGCCCGAGGCGGAGACCGAGCCCGAGGCGGACACCGAATCCGCGACGGACACCGAATCCGCGACGGACACCGAATCCGCGACGGACACCGAATCCGTATCGGACACCGAACCCGCGACGGACACCGAACCCGTATCGGACACCGAACCCGAACCGGACACCGAACCCGAACCCGAACCGGACACCGAACCCGTCACGGACACGGAACCCGAACCGGACGGCCGAGACCGAGACCGAGACCAGCAGGGTCGACCGACGTGCCGAGGCGTCCGCATCTGGAACGAGGAGTCCTCGAGCACCGGCCGTGCTACCGTCTCAAAGTGCGCCGCAGCATTTGCGCGATCCTCGTGGTAGCGCTGGCGGCGTGCGGCTCGAAGGACCACGAGCCCCAGATCGTGATGGTCACGGTACCGCTGCCGGGTGAGCTCGCGCAGTGGATGCCGCCGGACGTCGGCTCCGCGTGGCAGGGGTCGTGGGTCTCCGGCCTGACGTTCGACATTCGGCGCGACAGCGGAACAACCGCCTTGCAGATCGATGGCAACAGAGCGGTCGTGTTCGACGGAACGCGAGAGCGAACGATGACCTTCGCGGTCATCGCGCCGTGCCTCGCCGAGTTCGTCGAGATCGAGAGCGAAGACACGCGCGGCTCGGTCGCGATGACGAAGACCATCAGCCGCGAGATCGAATTCGTGCGCGCGCGCGGCCGCCTCGAGGTCGGTCGGGGCTGGCTTGGGTACGTGCGAGGCAAGGCGGCGATCGCCTGCAGCAACAGCGCTGCCGACGGTGCGGTGTACACGCTCGACGAGCGCGCGAACTGCGCGAGGTGGGAGCAGTGGCCTCGCACGTCGCCGTGGCAGCATACGGCCGCGCGGTGTACGTGGTCGAAGCGCGGCGGCCTCGACGTTCTCGCGATCGAGCACGGGCAGAAGCATCTCGAGCTCGTCGCGGACGGCGAGATCCTTCGAGGCGACGACACCTTGGCGATCGGTCAGACGCGTGCGAGTACGTTCGCCGACGCGAAGGCAGCGCTGCCCAGGTAGCCGACGGAGCCGGTACTGTCCCGAGGCATGCTCTTGGCGCGCGGTCTACGACCTGTGATCACACGACGTCGACGGTGTCCTGCTGGTTCTCGATCACGCGGCGGCCGTCGAGGGTGAGCCGCCAGCGCAGGCCGCGGCGCGACAGCGCGGCGGTGTAGACCGAGTCGACGTAGAGCCGGCGCGCCCATGCCGCGGCGCGCACGTTCGGCCTCGGGCCGCAGGCCTACCTGGGCCCAGCCATCATGCTGAACTTCGGCAAGCTGTGGTGGTCGGTCGGCGCGTACCTGCGGGTCACCGACCTGTCGCACGACCTACAGCCCGGCGAGCCCTACGGCCCGATCTATGTCCGCCCGATGATCGGCTACGATCTGTAGTCACGCCGACATCAGGCCCGGCTCCGGAGCGAGCCCCTTGTGCGTCTGCTGCACATCCGGGTGTACCCTCCGCCCACGGCTCCGGATCGCGACGGCAGCGGCGTCCGCCGACGCTGACGGTTTTGCGCGAAATCGATGCGGACCCGGCAATTCGACAGGGATCCCGCGATCCCCTACTCGCGCATGCTATTCGTGACGGTACCGTGGCGGTGGCTATTCGTGCCCCAAGCGAACAATGCTTGTATCCCGGCGCGCGCCAAGCTTGCGCGGAAGGTCAACAACCTCAGGGCCGTGTTGCGATCGAAGCGCGACCGGCCGCACGTCCAGGCTCGCCGGTGCCGTTGGCGATGCGAGCCTTCCGATGATCGACGAGCTCGAGATCACGTATCGCAACATGTCCCGCACGGTCAGGCAGCCAACGCTGCTGCTCGTAGCCGGCGCTGGCAAGCTATCGACCCATTTCATCGCCAAGGATCGACTGATCCTTGGACGTGAACAGAGCTGCGACGTATCGATCCGCCACGCATCGGTATCGAGACGCCACGCGAGGGTCAGCGTTGGTCCACCACTCACCGTACAGGACCTCGGCTCAACCAACGGGACCCAGATCGCGCGCGAGATCCATATCGGAGGCGAACCTGTGCCACTCCTGCTCGGCGAGAGCTTCCGCATCGGCGCACTATCTTGCGTGATGCTCGATGGCGCGCACGATATTCATTCACCGAGCGGACTCGGCGATGCGATTCATGTCGAAGATCCAACCATCGACCGTGTTCCCACCATCGTGCGCACGATCGCGGCCAGCACGGCGAGCGTGTTCGTCCTCGGCGAGACCGGCGTCGGGAAGGAAGTGTTGGCGCAGACCATTCATCAGCTCTCTGAGCGCACCGGGCCGTATCTCAAGATCAACTGCGCTGCCATCGCCGAATCACTCCTCGAGAGCGAGCTATTCGGACATGAGAAAGGTGCGTTTACGGGCGCAGCGACACAGAAGCTCGGCTTGCTCGAGTCTGCGTGTGGTGGCACCGTGCTTTTCGACGAGATCGGCGATCTTGCGCCGACACTGCAGGCCAAGCTCTTGCGTGTGCTCGAGACCAGCGAGATCACACGCGTCGGGGCAGTTCAGCCGGTTCCAATCGACGTCCGCTTCATCGCTGCGACTCACCGCGATCTGGTCTCCGACGTCGCCGCCGGACGGTTTCGAGCCGACCTTTATTATCGGCTCGACGGTGTATCGCTTTTGCTCCCGCCTCTGCGTGCGCGCACCGACCAGATCATTCCGCTCGCACTACAGTTCATCTCGGCCGCACAGTCAGATCGCAACTGGAAATCGGCCGCTACCGCAGACTTCTTGGCTTGCCTCGAAAACCACGACTGGCCAGGCAACGTGCGCGAGCTCAAGGCTACGGTCGAACGTGCTGTCCTGATCGCGGCAGGTGCCGATCTGACACCCTCGCATCTCATGTTTTCAAGGCGCGTCAGGCCACCATCCCCCACACAACTCCAGCTCAGCGCACCCAGCATTCCGCTCGAACTCAGCCCCGTCGCACTCATCGAGCGCGCACGCATCGTCGAAGCGCTTGACGCTTGCGCAGGCAACCAGACACGTGCTGCAAAGCAGCTTGGAGTATCACGAGCAACCCTGTCCGCCAAGCTTGCGCTCTATCGGATCCCGCGCCCTCGTACGTAGGCAAACTGCATTTCACACACTCTGTGACGTAAGATGGCAAAATTTGGCAGTCTGCCGTCGCACGGCCGCCCTCGCCACCTACACCGCTATCTCAAGAGTGAGGCCAGCTGCCACATCGCGCCATATTGGCACCGAAGCAAGACGAACTGTCTATTCAATCTGTTCATCCGAAGGCTCCCCCGCACGTGATTTTCGCTGCTTGCGCTGGCATGCACATTGCCCCAGAGCCGTCGTGTCGAGGTTCAACCGGACCTCAAAGAAGTACAACACCTGACGGCAAGTCATTGACCCTGGAGATATTCAATGCTACGTGTCTATACATTCATGTTTGGGTTGACTTTCGCTGCTATCACTCTGAACGCCTGCGTGCCCGATCGTGGTGCCGCGCTGGCCGAGGAGAACGAGCCGATTTCGCAGATCCGCTCAGTCGAAGATCTCGATATGTACCGGAGAACTACATCCGAGTCTCCATTCGACTACCTCCCTGCAAAGGTCCAGCAGCACTTTATTGACAGCCTGGTATTTGCGCCGACTGGCCTTGCGAGTTTTCAGTATTCCGATCTGGAAGGTCTTCCGCGGGGACAGATCCATCAGATCCTGAGCTTGTTCAACGTGGAGAATACAATTCCGGTGTTCATGGAGGCACGCATCTCACGCGTTTCGGAGGGAACCGCGTTCCGACCTGCGCCAAGAACTGACTACCCTGGATACAGGTGCGTACCACCAGCGACCTGTGTCGCGAGTGTCGGCTCCATCTGCATCGCCGACAACTGCCGTACTCCGTGACTCTTGATATATGCATGTATTTCTTGTTCTGATCACGACGCTCGTCGTCGCGTGCCAGGGACGAGCGGAATCGCAATCCATGGAGCAGCGCCTCGGGACGCTGCGCTACATCGATCAGATGACGCCCGCGGACGGTTTTTACAAGATGCGGGCGGCGACCATGGCTGCCGCCCATGAAGGGCTGTTTGCCGAATACCGCTCGAGCGAGGCGCTGGCGAGGCTCGATCGTCATGAGCTGGAGAGCCTGTATCTGGCGACGTACACGGCGGCATTCTATACAATCGATCAGAAGCACATCCGCTATATGGCAATGATTCTGGACGAGTTGCACGCACGAAAGGCCGCCTCCAAAGAACAAGACATGCACATGTACGAGATGTTTGTCGAGGCGAGGCTGCTGGCCGAGGCCCAGGAGTTTGTCCGGCGGCATCCGCTGTCAGAACTGAAGGTCGTGCCGGCGTGGCACGAAGCGCCGAACCTGATCACGGACCAGCCAACCGAGCTGATGATCGACGCGAACACTCACGATCTGCTGCGTCGACAAGTCGACGTGCGCCGGCCCGCACAGGTCGTGGTGGTGGCGTCGCCGATGTGCCACTTCTCGCAGGATGCCATGCAGGCGCTCCAGGCCGATCCTGAGCTCAGTCAGGTGTTCGACCGGAACACCGTCTGGCTCGCCCCGCAGGAAACGGCTCTCGACCTGGACATCTTCCAGCAGTGGAATCGCGATCATCCTGGCAAGCAAGCGACCTGGGTATTCCGGCGCGAGGAGTGGCCGATGATCGATTACTGGGGCACGCCCACGTTCTATTTCCTGCAGAACGGTGCCGTGTCCGCCAAGGTGACAGGATGGCCGAAGGAAGGGCAACGAGCCGAGCTGCGCAGCGCGCTGCAACAGATCGGCCTTCTGTGAGGCTCGCCGCCCCGTCGCCGAGCCCCGACGGGGCGGCGTTGCGCGTTGCACGACTCACACCACGTCGACCGAGTCCTGCTGGTTCTCGATCACGCGGCGGCCGTCGAGGGTGAGCCGCCAGCGCAGGCCGCGGCGCGACAGCTCGGCGGTGTAGACCGAGTCGACGTAGAGCCGGCGCGCCCAGGCCGCGGCCAGCGCGGTCGCGACCAGGAGCGGCAGCATCAGCGCGTAGTCGCCCGACAGCTCGCACGCCAGCACCGCCCCGGTCAGCGGTGCGTGGGTGGTCGCGGCCATCGCGGCGGCGAGGCCGACCAGCGCGTAGGTCGACGGCGAGCCGATCGCGTCGCCGAGCACGGCGTGGAGCCCCGACGCGTACAGCGCGCCGGCGCAGCCGCCGACGAGCAGCGTCGGGGTGAACGCGCCGCCGGGGTTGCCCGAGCCGACGGCGATCGCGGTGGCGACCGGCTTGGCGATCAGCAGCCACGCGACGAAGCCGATCGCGAGCTTGCCGTCGAGCAGCGCCTCGAGCGGCTCGAAGCCGTTGCCGGCGACCTCGGGCAGGGCGCACAGGATCGCGCCGCACAGCAGGCCACCGAGCGCGGGCCGCCACGGCAGCGGCAGCCGGCGCCAGGTCCGGCCGGCCAGGCCGAGCAGCCGCAGGAACCCGACGCCGATCGGGGCCGCGACCAGGCCCAGGCCGGCGAACGCGACGAGCTCGGCGGGCGATCCCAGCTGGAACGCGCGGACGCCGTAGAGCGGCGCGCCGCCGACGACATAGCGGGTGGCGATCGTGGCGATCACCACCGCGACCAGCATCGGCACGATCGCCTCGAGCACGACCACGCCGGTGACGATCTCGACGACGAACAGCACGGCGGCGACCGGCGCGTTGTACGCCGAGGCGAACCCGGCGGCGACGCCGGTGGCGAGCACGATGCGCGCGGTGACGTTGTCGAGCGCGAACACCCGGCGCGCGCCCTCGCCCGCCGCGGCGCCGAACTGGATCAGCGGGCCCTCGCGGCCCAGCGAGTTGCCCGACGCGATCGCCAGCCACGACGCGATCGCCTGCAGCGCGCTGCGGGTCAGCGGCACCCGGACCCGGCCCAGGACGATGGCCTCGATCACGAAGCCGACGCCGGTGCCCTCGCGGACCCGCGCGGCGATCACGAGCACGCCGCCGACCGCGAGCCCGCCGGCGGCCGGCAGCGCGATCCGCTCCCACCACGGCGCCGCGGCGATCAGCGCGACGATGCCGCTGCCGCCGAGCAGCCGGCCGACCGCGGCGAGGCTGGCGCGGAACGCGATCGCGAACCCGGCCGCGACCAGCGCCACGGCGATCACCGCGATCCAGCGCCGCCACCACGGTGCGGGCTCGGCGGTCACCGGGTCGGGGGGTGCGCGGCGCGCAGCGACACCGACGGCACGCTCGGCCACAGCAGGTGATAGAGCCGCAGGCTGATCAGCAAGAGGCCGTACTCCTGGAGGTCGCCGCCGGAGTCGCGCAGCACCGAGAAGTTGAAGTCGACCAGCGCGAGCGCGTCGCTGATCAGCGACATCAGCTCGTCGATCGCCGGGGTCTTGACCTGCTTGTCGAACGCCCAGCCCGACAGCTTGGTGCGCAGCGCCTCGAACATCGGCTTGATCCGGACGTGGAGCGCGGCGACCCGGTTGGGCCGCAGCCAGGTCAGGATCATCCCGGCGAGCTGGCGGCAGTCGCCGGCCATCGCCTCGGTACCCATCGCCGGCTCGACCAGGCCGATCATCGCCGGCATCACGGTGCGGGTCGCGGCGGCGCCCTTGAACAGCAGCGCGCTGGGCGAGATGTTGTTGTGCGCCATGCCGTGCTCGTGCAGCGCGGCGACCTGGCGGATCACCACGAAGCCGAGCGACAGCGCGCCGTCGATGTTGAGGTCGAGCTCGGCGATCCGGTCGCCGAACCGAGGCTCGTCGACGTACTCGGTGAACAGCAGCAGCGACGAGGTGTTGGCGTCGTAGATCACCTTGTGCAGCGAGGTCAACAGCCCCTGGCGGACCCGCTTGAGCGTGGGCCAGAAGTACTGCTGCCAGTTCTCGACGAACTTGCGCGGATCGGGGATCTTGGTCAGATCGATCACCGTCACCAGCTTGGGGAAGATGTTGGCGTCGGGGAACTGGCCGCTCTCGACCATGTCGGCGCGCGGCGAGGCCAGGAAGATCGGGTGGCCGCGGACCCGGCCGAGGCTGCGCTCGACGGCGTAGCCCCAGTCGTAGATCGCGCGCTCGGCGGCCTCGACGACCTCGCTGGTGATCGTCGG
>Ga0307515_10007779_pt1 | contig 21087 bp, 17 predicted proteins | sample 17_EM_MG_FD_194513 | JGI IMG/M metagenome (GOLD analysis project Ga0307515, IMG submission 194513) | Populus trichocarpa ectomycorrhiza microbial communities from riparian zone in the Pacific Northwest, United States - 17_EM | ecosystem: Host-associated > Plants > Roots > Unclassified | place...
CGTGGTTTCCGCCCTTCGCGCGCGGGGACGCGTGCGTGGCGAATCGTAGGGAACGCCGGCGAGCGCATCGCAGAACCAGCTGACCGTCGGTGTGCGGCCTGAATCCCACGTCATTACTTGAATCCCTCCACCGAAAGACCGAACCTCTTGACCTTGTCATTGAGTGTCTGTCGCGCAATGCCCAGCGCGGCAGCCGTTGCGGATTGATCGCCGCGATGTCGTCGGAGTTCTTCAACGATCATCGCCCGCTCGAACTGCTCCACTTGCATCACCAGGCCATTCGGGAGGGGCGCCGGTTCAATGGCACCGCGCACGTGGGTGAGGCGGTCCCCCAGCAGCCCGAGGACGAATCGATCCGCCACGTTGCGCAATTCGCGCACATTGCCGGGCCACGCGTAGGCCATCAGATCGGCCAGCTGCGAGTTGCTGACGACGGGTGCCACGCGCTCGTAACGGCCGGCGGCGAGTAACACGAAGTGCTCGAACAGCAACGGGATGTCTTCGCGACGTTCGCGCAGCGGCGGCAACTCGATGAAGGCCACACCGATGCGGTAGTACAGGTCGGCGCGAAACTTGTGCTGATCACTCAGCAGTTTCAGGTCATCCTTGCTGGCGGCGACCAGCCGGCAATCGAACGCGATCGACTTGTTCGATCCGATGCGCTCGACCGTTCGGTCTTGCAACGCCCGCAACAGTTTGACCTGCACTGCCGCTGGCATGCTCTCTATCTCGTCGAGAAACAGGGTCCCGCCGTGTGCGTACTCGAACTTTCCGACCCGGACGCGGTTGGCGCCGGTGAAGGCCCCTGCCTCGTGCCCGAAGAGCTCGCTTTCCGCCAGCGACTCGGGCAGGCCGCCGCAGTTCACCGGCACAAAGTGGTGGCGGCGTCGCTCGCTGTGATCGTGCAAGCAGCGTGCAACGAGTTCCTTGCCGGTGCCGGTCTCGCCATAGATGAGCACGTCGGCCGAAGTCTGGGCAAGCGTCATCACGGTGCGCCGGACGTGCTGCATCTGCGTGGAGCGCCCGATCAGCACAGCCTGGATGCCCTGCCAGTTCTCCAGTGCCTCGTGCAGCGTGCGCACCTGCAACGCCAGCTGGCGCCGTTCCACGGCATGGCGGACGACCGCGATCAGCCGCTCCGAGGTGAACGGTTTTTCGATGAAGTCGTAAGCGCCGTCGCGCATTGCCCGCACCGCCATCGCGATGTCGCCGTGTCCCGTAACGAGAACGACGGGCAGTTCGGAGTCGATGCGGCGGATCTCGGGCAGCCACTCCGTGCCGCTCGATCCCGGCAAGCGGACGTCGCAGACGACGACAACCGGCGCATCGAAGGCGACGTGGACGTTGGCGCGCTCCGCGCTGACGAATGATTCGACGGTGAAGCCCGCCAGGGTCAGTGCCTGCGCCGTGCTGACGAGCACGTCCTCGTCGTCTTCGACCAGCAGGACTCTAATGGGAACCATTTCGCTCATCCAGTGCTACTCCTTTGCCGGCGCAGTCGGCAGATGGATGGTGAAGCGGGCGCCACCTTCCTCGCGATTGGCCGCCCCCAGCGTACCGCCCAGAGCACGCACCAGCTGAGCCGAGATGACCAGCCCGAGGCCCAAGCCAGCCCCGGCCGACTTGCTGGTGACAAAGGGCTCGAACAGTCTGGCGAGGATGTCGGCGCGGATGCCGGGGCCGTTGTCCGACACGTCGATGGTTGCGTGCTCACCCTGTCTCCAGGCGCGGATCGTCAGCGTCGGTTGGGGCGTGTCGTGCAGCGCGTCGATGGCGTTGCGCATCAGGTTGATGAGGACGCTGGCGACCGCAGACTCTTCAGCCAGGACGCTGAGCGCGACCGGCCGGATATCGACTTCCATGCGGATGCCACGGTCCTTCAGCTCGGCACCGACCACAGCCTGCGCATCAGCGACGCTGCGTGCAACAGACACAGGCGCCAAGGGGGCGTCGCTCTTGTGCGCAAATGTCTTCAGCCGCGAAGTCAAGCGTCCGAGACGATCGACGGTGCCGGTGATGCGGCGCAGGTTGACGCGCACGTCTTCGCGGCGGTCCTGGTCGAGCAGGATGGCCGCGCTGTCGGACAGGGTCCGCAAAGCAGTGAGCGGCTGGTTCAATTCGTGAACCATGCCGGCAGACATCTGGCCGAGCGCTGCCAGCTTGCCGGAGTGAACCAGCTCGCCCTGCGCCGCTCTCAGTTGCGCTGTGCGCGCAACGACCGTCGATTCGAGGTTGTCGTGGGCCGCCTGCAGTGCCGCCTGGCTGGCCAGCTTCTGGCGGACCGCACGCCGGCGTTGGCTCCAGCTGAGGCCCGCCAGAAGCAGCACCGCCATCGCCGACCCCGAAGTGATTGCCGCATAGCGCGCCACCGCGCGCGCAGGCTCGGGGTCGTCCAGTGTGATCAGCCGCCACGGCGCACGCTCCAGCGCGCGGCTGGACGCGAGGTAGGTAACGTGATCCAGCGCGACCAGCTGCGTGCCGCCCGGCAACGCATTCGTCACGATCCAGGGCAAGGGTTGCAAGGTGCCGTCGCCGTAGGGGCGGAAGCGCTCCACCTCGGACCGCTGGGTCGCGTTCAGCGGTTCCAGTGGCCTGTACTTGAGGTTCTCGCGGGTCGAAAGGATGACGACGCCTCGCTCGTCGACGAGCAACGCGTCGCCGGGCGCCTTTCGCCAACTCTGTTCGGCCCGTTCGATGTCGACCTTGACGGCCACCAGCCCCCGGGCGCGCTCGCCCCGGCGCAGCGCGTACGAGAGGTAGTAGCCCGGTCGGCGGCTGGTGATGCCGACGCCGTAGAAGCTGCCCCTTCCACTTTGCATGGCCTGCACCACGTAAGGCCGAAAGGACAGGTCCTGGCCGATCGTCGTGCCCGGCTTGTCCCAGTCGGAAGCGGCCAGCGAAACGCCGTCGGCGTCCAACACGTAGAGCATCTCGGCGCCAGCGGTCGAATTGACGCCGTTGAGATAGCGGTTGACGGCGTCGCGAAGCGCGCGGTCCGTCGGTGTATCAAGTAGCGCCGGCACGGCCGGCGTCATCTCGAGCAGGGCCGGCAGGTAGTCGAAGCGGACCAGGTCGGCGTCCAGCGCGCTGATCAGCATGTCCAGCCGATGCACCGCCGCTTCCTGCAGGCGCGCCAGCCCCGCCTGCAGGGTCAGGCGATGTCCGGTAAAGGAAGCCGCTGCGACGAGCGCGGCAGCGGCCACTGCTCGAACCAGGTTCCGCCAGAAGCGCTTGGTCATGGGTGCGATATCAAGGGGGCCGCGACCGTCGATCGAGGTCGTGCAGTATGTATCGCAAAGCGTATGGCCAACGACACCCGATCACGCGTACTTCAGCTCCCCGGTCTTGCCCCGGAAGACGCGGTACGAAAAGATTGTGTAGCCGGCGATGGCCGGCACCGAGATGCACACGCCGATCAGGATCACCTTGAGCGCCGCCGGGCTGCTGGCGGCCTGCCAGATCGTCATCTGCCCGATCACGACGAAGGGGTAGATGCTGTAGGCCAGCCCCAGAAAGCCGAACACGAACACCGCGATCAGCAGCACGAACGGCAGCCAGCACAGCGGGCCGCGCACCGCGGCGGAATTCAACAGCCCGCGCACCGCGAGCAGCAAGATGCCCGTCATCAGCGGGATCGCCATCAGCGCGATGATCTCGGGCAGCGCGAACCAGCGCTCGCGCACGATCTGGCTGACCCACGGCGTGGCCATCGAGATCAGCACCATGCCGCCCACCATCGGCAGCCAGGCGATCCTGGCCCAATGGATCGCGCGCTCCTGCAACTCGCCCTCGGTCTTCATGATCAGCCAGGCGGCACCCATCAGCACATAGGCCATCGGCAGCGCCGCGGCGATCGCGGCGGCGAACAGCGGGTAGTTCCAGCCTGTGCCGAAGCCACTCACGTAGCGCCCCAGCATCCAGCCCTGCGAGACCGCGGCCAGCGTCGAGCCGGCGAAGAACAGGCGGTCCCAGGTCTTCTTGTGCGTGTCCTTCGCCTTCACCCGAAAATCGAACGCGACGCCGCGCAGCATCAGCCCGATCAGCATGAACGCCACCGGCAGGTAGAGCTCGCCGAGCACGACGCCATGCGCGCGCGGGAACGCGATCAGCAGGATGCCCACGCCCAGCACGAGCCAGGTCTCGTTGGCGTCCCAGAACGGGCCGATCGAGGCGACCATCACGTCCTTCTCGGCCTCGGTGGCGCGGTGCATCAGCATGCCCACGCCGAGGTCGTAGCCGTCGCTGATCACGTAGACCAGCATCGAGATGCCCATCAGCGCCATGAAGATGATCGGCAAGGCCGTGTCGAAGCTCATCCAGTTCATGCGGCGCCCCCGGTCGAGATCGCGGGCGACGTGGTCGCGCCGGCCGGCGTGGCCGCTTGATCGCGTGCGTCCTGCGCCAGCACCTCCTCGGGCTTCTCGGCCATGTACTTCAGCACCGTGACATACGCGACGATCAGCGCGAGGTACAGCACGATGTACAGCGCCAGGCTCAGCCCGATCATCGACGACGGCACCTTGGAGACCACGTCGGCGGTGCGCAGCAGGCCGTAGACGATGAAGGGCTGGCGCCCGATCTCGGTGACGTACCAGCCGGCCACCGTCGCAACCCAGCCCGAAAACGTCATCGCGGCGAACACCCACAGCAGCCTGCGCGGCAGCGCCGCCGGCTGCCACTTCGCGCGGCGGTACAGCCACCAGCCGAGCCAGCTCGTCGCCAGCATCAGCAGCCCCATGCCCACCATGATGCGAAAGGCGAAGAACAGCGGCAGCGCCGGCGGGTGCGCGTCGCCGAACGCGTTCAGGCCCTTGATCTCGCCGTCGAGATCGTGCGTGAGGATCAGGCTCGCGAGCTTCGGGATCGGGATCTCGAAGTGGTTCTTGCGCTCGGCGGCGTCGGGCACGGCGAACAGCAGCAGCGGCGCGCCGCGCTCGGTCTGCCATACGCCTTCCATCGCGGCGATCTTGGCGGGCTGGTGTTCGAGCGTGTTCAGGCCATGCGCATCGCCGACGAAGATCTGCACCGGGATCAGCACCGCGGCGACCGTCAGCCCGACCCGCATCACGCGGGGTGCCGAGCGCTGGCCGACGCCGCGCAGCACCTGCCAGGCCGACAGGCCGACGAGCAGGAACGCGCAGGTCAGCCCCGAGGCCAGCAGCATGTGCGTGAAGCGGTACGGGAACGAGGGGTTGAAGATCACCTCGACCCAGCTCTTGACGTGGTAGACGCCGCCCTCGATCTCGTGGCCGGCGGGCGTCTGCATCCACGAGTTCAGCGCGAGGATCCAGAACGCCGAGAGCGTGGTGCCGAAGGCCACGAAGCAGGTCGACATGAAGTGCACGCGTTCGCTGACCTTGCCGTGCCCGAACAGCATCACGCCGAGAAAGCCGGCTTCGAGGAAGAACGCGGTCAGCACTTCGTAGCCCAGCAGCGGCCCGGCGATGTTGCCGGCCTGCTCCATGAAGCCGGGCCAGTTGGTGCCGAACTGGAAGCTCATCGTGATGCCGCTGACGACGCCGAGCGCAAAGCTGAGTGCGAACACCTTGGTCCAGAAGCGGTAGGCGTCGAGCCAGCCCTGGGCGATGGCCTTGTCGGGCTCGTGGCGCGTTCTCAACCAGCGCACGCGAAAGAACAGCAGCAACCAGCCCAGGCCGATGCTGATGGTGGGGAACAAAATGTGGAAGGTGATGTTGGCCGCGAACTGCATGCGGGCCAGGATCAGGGCGTCCATCGGGTCGTCTCCTTCGCTCGTTCGGCGCCAGGCGCAGGCAGGAGATGTCGCGTGGCCGGTGCATTGGAGCACCTTTCCCGCGCCGCGTGCGGACCGTCAGCCGAGCGTGTCGAGGCAGGCGGTGAGTTGCCGGAACTGCGCCGGCGTGCAGCGGTGGAACGCCTCGGCGAACGCCACTTTGTGCTGCAGCCCGCGGTAGCGGTTCAGCCCGAGCGTGGCCGACGCGTAGTCGCGGTCGGCCATCTGCGAGGCGTACAGGCCGATCAGGCGGGCCTTCTCGTCGGCCACCGCGCTGATGTCGACCGCGAAGTTCGACCACAGCGGTGACCAGACCTCGTAGGCCAGGACTTCGCCGCGCCAGCCGGCCTGTTCCGCGGCGGCTCCGAACGCGATCGCGCAGGCCTGGTGGTCGGCATGGCCATCGACCGGGAACGGGCAGAAGATGCGCGTCGGCGCGAACGCCGCAATCTCGGCCGCCAGCCGCGCGGCGATGGCCGGCTCGTGCTGCATCAGCGCGCCGTCCGGGAAGCCGAGCTCGACCACCGCTCCGAGCCCGAGCCCCGCCTGGACCTGGACCATCTCGGCGTGGCGCACCGCCCGCACCTGCGCCGCGATGCCGGCATCGCGGATGCCCGAGGAGCTGTCGGAGACGAACACCACGCGCACCACGCTGCGCAGCGCCCGGTGCACGAGCAGGGTGCCGCCGCAGGCGATCACCTCGTCGTCCATGTGGGGCGCCAGCACCAGCAGGCGGCCGGGCTCGGGCGCGTCGAGCTGCACCGGCATCCGGTGCGTCGCACGCTTCACGCTCAGCAGGAAGCGGCGCGCGGTGGCCGAGCGCAGGCGATTCGCGAACGACTGCATGCGCGACTCAGGCGCTCGCTTCGGCGGCGCGGACCGCGGCAGAAGCGGCGACGCGCTGGTACAGATGCAGGATCCGCCCCGCCTTGACATCCCAGTCGTAGTGGTTCTCGATCCTCTGCCGCGCCGCGCGCCCCATCGAGGCGCGCTCGGCGGGTGAACTCGCGAGCCGAACCATGGCCTGCGCGAAGCCGTCGATCAGCGCGGCGCGGTCGCGCGGCTCGACCAGAACGCCGCAGCTCGCGTCGACGTAATCGAGCGGGCCGCCCCACGCGGTCGCGATCACCGGCTTGGACATCGCCATGGCTTCGAGCACCACGGCGCCGCCGCAGTCGTGCAGGCTCGGCATCACCAGGCAGTCGACATCGGCCAGCTCGCGCGCGCACTCGGTCTGCGGCAACCAGCCGGTGAAGCGCACCGGCGCGTCGGGGTCGTCGACCGCGTGCGTCGGGAACAGCGCGCGCGCCTGCGCCGACAGGCGGTCGCGCTCCTCGCCGTCGCCGATGATCAGCAGCTGCATCGGCGTCCGGGCGCAGGCGATCGCAAACGCCTCCAGCAGCAGGTCGACCGCCTTCAGGCCGAGCAGCCGCCCGACGAACGCGAACCGGATCACCCCGGGCGCGCGCGCGGGCCGCGTCTGCCCGCCAGGGGCCCACAGGTCGAGCTCGACGCCGTTCTCGACCAGCTCCTCGACCTGCCCGCAAACGCCGGGCGGCAGCGCATCGTAGGTGCGCTGGTTGGCCACCAGCAGCAGCGCAGCCTGGCGCTTGCCGGGGAGCAGTGCATTGAGCCAGGTCGCGTTGGTCCGCCCCAGTTGCAGCAGGGCCCGCTCCAACAGGCTGCGGTGACGCCGGAACGCCGGCGGGTAGTCCATGCCCCCGTTCATCGGGCCGATGATCACCGGCGCGCCGACATCGCAGATCATCGACGGCTCGCGCGGCGACACCGGCGTGGGCTGGTGGACGACGTCGATACCTTCGGCTGCGACCAGTTCGCGCACGATGCGACGCTGTGCCAATTGCACGGCAAGCCGTGACACGAAGCCCGTCGTCACGTAAGCGACCCGCGTCGGGAGCGATTCGCCGATGTGCCACATGAGCCGGTCGAGCCGGCTGTCCTCGATGTAGCGAATGCGTTGTTCGCCGGGGAAGAGCTCGGCCAGCTCATTGCGCGTGCGCGAGTGAGCGACCAGCCAGACGCGGAACCCGCGGTTGCGCAGCAGCCGAAAGTAGTGCAGCGGCAGGATCGCCTCGCCGCCCCAGCGTGCAGACGCGTGATCGCACACGACCAGCACGCTCAGAGACGGGTCGACGATCGCAAGCGGCGCGGCTTGTCGCCGCATCAGAGCGTGCCTTCCCGGAGGTGCACCGGGTGCAGCGATGCACAGCGGGCGCGGCACGCGGGGCTCTTCGTGTCATCTCGCCGGCGGCCGCCTTCCGGCACAAAATGAACCAAGGTTCTCATCGGAATGACCACGCCTCCTCTTGGATCGAATTACAGTGCGGTCGCCCCGGCAGCAGGAGTGCGCAAAGCACGGCTTCGTAAACTTGTGTGTCTGATCTTACCCAGCTTTGTATACCCGACTGTCCCCTTAACCGGGGTATAGGCTTTGACCCGTACGGGTAAAGAACCCCGAGATTCCATGATCACCTTCGCCATCACCGCACACGACCCGCACGCCCACCTCTTTCGCGTCACGCTGCGCGTTGCAAGCCCCGATGCCAAACAACGTCTGAGTCTGCCCGCCTGGATCCCCGGCAGCTATCTGGTGCGCGAGTTCGCGCGTCATCTGTCGGCGCTGTCGGCCAGCCAGGGCGAGCGCGCGGTCTCGCTGCAGCAGCTCGACAAGGCGACCTGGCTGGCGCACTGCGAGGGCCGCGGCGCACTCACCGTCAGCTACCTGGTCTACGCCTTCGACACCTCGGTGCGCGCCGCGTTTCTCGACGCCCGGCGCGGGTTCTTCAACGGCACATCGGTGTTCCTGCGCGTCGAAGGCCGTGAGGCCGAGCCGCACCGGGTCGAGTTGCGTGGCCTGCCGGCCGGCTGGCAGGTGGCCACGGCACTGCCGCCGGTGAAGGTCGACGCCGCCGGGCGCGGCGTCTACGAGGCCGCCGGCTACGACGAACTGGTCGACCACCCGGTCGAACTCGGCCGCTTCTGGCGCGGCCGGTTCGAGGCGCACGGCGTGCCACACGAGTACGTAGTCGCGGGCGCGCTGCCCGACTTCGACGGCGCGCGGCTGCTGGCCGACGCGAAACGCATCTGCGAGGCGCAGATCGCGTTCTGGCACGGTCGCAAGAAGCCGCCGTTCGACCGTTACGTTTTCCTCCACAACCTTGTGGAGGAAGGGCACGGCGGGCTGGAGCACCGCGCCAGCACCGCGCTGATCTCGCCGCGGCGCGACATGCCGGCCATCGGCAAGCCCGAAACGAGCGACGGCTACGTCAACCTGCTCGGGCTGATCAGCCACGAGTATTTCCACACCTGGAACGTCAAGCGGCTGCGCCCGGCCGAGTTCGCTCATCTCGACTACACGCAGGAGAACTACACCGAGCTGCTCTGGTTCTTCGAGGGCTTCACCTCGTACTACGACGATCTGTTTCTGGTGCGCACCGGGCTGATCGACACGGCGCGTTACCTGCGGCTGGTGGCAAGAACCGTCAGCGGCGTGCTCGGGGTGCCGGGGCGCAAGGTGCAGAGCGTGGCGCGGTCGAGCTTCGACACCTGGGTCAAGTACTACCGCAGCGACGAGAACACGCCGAACTCGACCATCAGCTACTACACCAAGGGCGCGCTGGTCGCGCTAGCGCTCGACCTGAGCCTGCGCGCCGAAGGCCAAGGCACGCTCGACGACGTGATGCGCGCGCTCTGGGCCGCCAGCAGCGGCGGGCCGATCGGCGAGGCACAGATCGGCGCGGCGCTGCAGCAGGTCGGCGGGCGCTCGTATGCGAACGAGCTGGCCGCCTGGGTGCATGGCACCGATGACCTGCCGCTGCAAGCGCTGCTCGTGCAAGCCGGCGTCGACTGGCAGGGCGAGACCGCGACGCTCGCGCAGCGCCTGGGCCTGCGCGTCAGCGAGAGCGCGCTGACCGGCGTGAAAGTGGCGAACGTGCTGCGCGGCGGTGCCGGCGAAGGCGCCGGGCTCTCGGCCGGCGACGAAGTGCTCGCGGTCGACGGTTGGCGGGTACGGCGACTCGACGACGCGCTGCGCCTGCTGACCCCCGGCCGCGGTGCGCCGCTGCTGGTGGCGCGCGACCAGCGCGTGCTGGCCCTGGCGCTGACCTTGCCGGCCGAGGCGCCGCCCGGCGCCGGCGCGATCGGGCTCAAGATGGCCGCATTGCCCGCGAAGGCACCGGCGGCGCTGCGCAAGGCATGGCTCGGGGGCTGAGCGTCCTGTTCGGCGCGGCGCCGCAGCGCGGCCGACGCGTGGCGTGGTTCGCACTGGTGCTCGCCGTCGTCGGCGTGCATGGCTGTGTGACCGACACGGTCGTCGAACGCATGGCCGCGATCGACGCCGACACCGCGATGCCCGCGCGCATGGAGGTCGCCTATGTGCGCGAGATGGCGCTGAGCGCGCCGCCGCCCACCGCCGCGCCGGCCGCACCGCCCGCGGCCACGCCCGCTGCGGCGCGCCCGCGCAAGCCGAAGGCGCCCAAGCCGGCCTCGGCGCCCGAGCCGAAGCCCGAGGTCGTACCGCCGGTGGTCGCGGCGGCCAGCGTGCCGATGCCGGAGCGCGTCGCCGAAGCGCCGGCGCCGGTGCCGCCCGAACCCGCAGCGTCGGCCGCCGCATCCGCAGTTGCCGCTGCGGTGCCCGCCTCGGCGGCCGCGAGCAGCGCCGGGGCACCGTTCGAGTGGCCGGCGTCCACGCGCATGACCTACCTGCTGACCGGCAACTACCGCGGCGAGGTCAGCGGCAGCGCCCAGGTCGAGTGGATTCGCGTCGGCACGCACTACCAGGTGCACGTCGACTTCATCGTCGGCCCGAAGTTCGCGCCACTGATCACGCAGCGCTCGACCAGCGACGGCGAGATCACCGCCGACGGGCTCGCCCCGCGCCGCTACGACCAGGACATCCGGCTGATCGGCACGAACCGGCCGCGCCAGACCATCGTGTTCGACGGCGCCAGCGTCGTGCTCGCGAACGGCGACGTGAAGCCGAGCGTGCCCGGCTTGCAGGACACGGCGAGCCAGTTCGTGCAACTCACCTACGTGTTCAGCACGCGGCCGGAGCTGCTTCGCGTCGGCGGCAGCGTCGACATCCCGCTCGCGCTGCCGAAGAAGGTTGCGATCTGGACCTACGACGTGGTCGAGGAAGAGACGCTGCACACACCCTTCGGCCCGCTCACGGGCATCCATCTGAAGCCGCGCACCAACGATCAGAAGGCCGGCACGCTCAGCGTCGAGATGTGGATGGCGCCGCAGCTGCGCTACCTGCCGGTGCGCATCCGCTTCGAGCAGGACGCGCAGACCTACGTCGACCTGATCATCTCGAAGCCGCCCGAGATCGCTAACTGAACGCAGCGCTACAGTGGCGCATCCATCCGAGGAATCCGAACATGAGCTTTGAAACCATCCTGACCGAGGTGCGCGGCGAAGGCGCCCGCAAGACCGGCCTGATCACGCTGAATCGCCCGAAGCAGCTCAATGCACTGAACGACGCGCTGATGGACGAGCTCGGCGCCGCGTTGAAGGCCTTCGACGCCGATGCCGGCATCGGCTGCATCGTGATCACCGGCAGCGAGAAGGCCTTTGCGGCTGGCGCCGACATCAGCGCGATGGCCAAGTACAACCTGACCGACACCTACGGCAACGACTTCATCACACGCAACTGGGAGACGATCCGCACGATCCGCAAGCCGGTGATCGCCGCGGTCGCGGGCTTCGCACTCGGCGGCGGCTGCGAGCTCGCGATGATGTGCGACTTCATCATCGCCGCCGAAACGGCGAAGTTCGGCCAGCCCGAGATCAAGCTCGGCATCATCCCCGGCGCCGGCGGCACGCAGCGCCTGCCGCGCGCAGTCGGCAAGGCCAAGGCGATGGACATGGTCTTGACCAGCCGCATGATGGACGCGGCCGAAGCCGAGCGCGGCGGGTTGGTGTCACGCGTCGTGCCGTTCGCCGAGTTGATGACGGTGACGCTGGCCGCCGCCGAGTCGATCAACGAACTCAGCGCGATGAGCGTGATGGCCGCGAAGGAGAGCGTCAACCGTGCGTTCGAGGGCACGCTCGCCGACGGCGTGATGTTCGAGCGGCGCCTGTTCCACTCGATGTTCGCGACCGAGGATCAGAAGGAAGGCATGGACGCGTTTCTGAACAAGCGCAAGGCGGCGTTCAAGCAACGCTGAACTTTCTGGAAGAACGAAAAAGAGTGATCGCAAAGGACGCGAAGAAGGCGCAAAGAACGCAAAGAAGGACCTGCTTTTTCTTGGCGACCTTTGCGTCCTTGGCGTTCTTTGCGACCGGTCGTTCCTGACGAAGGCAGCGAGCCCCTCAGTCGACTTTTCGCAGCGACGGGAACAGGATCACGTCGCGAATTGACGGTGAATCCGTGATCAGCATGATCAGCCGATCGATGCCGATCCCGCAGCCACCCGTCGGCGGCATGCCGTATTCCAGGGCCCGGATGAAGTCGGCGTCGTAGTACATCGCCTCCTCATCGCCCGCTTCCTTGTTCGCCACTTGCGCCTGGAAGCGCGCGGCCTGGTCTTCGGCGTCGTTCAGTTCCGAGAAGCCGTTCGCGTACTCGCGGCCGGTGATGAAGAGCTCGAAGCGCTCGGTGATCGACGGGTCGGTGTCGGAGGCGCGCGCGAGCGGCGAGACTTCGACGGGGTAGTCGATGATGAAGGTCGGATCCCAGAGCTGCTCTTCGACCGCGGCCTCGAACAGGCCAAACTGCAGCTCGGCGAGCGTCCAGTGCGCCGGCGGCTCTTCGCCGAGCGACTTGAGCTTGGCGTGCAGCACGGCTGCATCGCCGGCCTCGGCCTCGGTCAGGCCCGCGTGCATGACCAGCGAATCGCGCACCGACAGCCGTGCGAAGGGCTGGTCGAGCGCCACGGGCTTGCCCGCGTACTTGATCGCCGCCGAACCGGTCGCCACACGCGCGGCGTGCCGCAGCACCTCTTCGGTAAAGTCCATCAGGTCGTGGTGGTTCCAGTACGCGGCGTAGAACTCCATCATCGTGAACTCGGGGTTGTGCCGCACCGACACGCCCTCGTTGCGAAAGCTCCGGTTGATCTCGAACACCCGCTCGAAGCCGCCGACGATCAGGCGCTTCAGGTAGAGCTCGGGCGCGATGCGCAGGAACATCTGCTGGTCGAGCGCGTTGTGGTGCGTCACGAACGGCTTCGCGTTCGCGCCACCAGGGATCGGGTGCAGCATCGGCGTCTCCACTTCCATGAAGTGGTGCTCGACCATGAACTGGCGGATCGAGCTGAGCGCCTTGCTGCGCGCCGCGAAGCGCGCCCGCGCCTCGCCGTCGGTGATCAGGTCGACGTAGCGCTGGCGGTACTTCTGCTCCTGGTCGGCCATGCCGTGGAACTTGTCCGGCAGCGGGCGCAGGCTCTTCGTCAGCAGGCGCAGCGTGCTCACGCGCACCGAGAGTTCGCCGGTCTTCGTCTTGAACAGAAGGCCTTCGGCGCCGAGGATGTCGCCCAGATCCCAGTGCTTGAACGCGGCATACGCTTCTTCGCCCAGCGCATCGCGGGTCACGAACAGCTGGATCTGCCCGGTGCCGTCTTGCAAGGTGCCGAAGCTGGCCTTGCCCATCACGCGCTTCAACATCAACCGGCCGGCGACGATCACCTTGATGTTCAGCGGCTCCAGTTCCTCGTTCTCCTTGTCGCCGTGCTGGCGCAGCAACTCGGCCGCGTGGTGCTTGGGCTTGAAGTCGTTCGGGAACGCGATGCCTTGCTGGCGGATGGCGGCGAGCTTCTCGCGGCGCTCGGTGATGAGCTGGTTTTCGTCGGACATGGGTGGCTTCTCTGATGAGCCGGCGATTTTAGAGGCGCCGCGCCCATAAAATCGCGCGTTTGCCCCGAAAGGGCGCCGTCGTTGCCTCCATGTCCACACCCGCCGTGATCCTGAACCGCAAGCTGCGTTTTGCCGTCGTCGGCTGCGGGCGCATCGCACAGAACCATTTTGCGGCGTTGAAGCAGCATGCGGCGCGCGCCGAACTCGTCGCGGTCTGCGACAACCATGCGCCCAGCCTCGCCGCCGCGGTCGCGTCCACCGGTGCCGCCGGCTTCGTGTCGCTCGACGAGATGCTTGCTTCGAGTGATGCCGACATCGTCGTGCTCGCCACCCCCAGCGGCCTGCACCCGCGCCAGGCGATCAAGGTCGCGCAGGCGGGCCGCCACGTGATGAGCGAGAAGCCGATGGCGACCAAGTGGGACGAAGGCGTCGCGATGGTGCGCGCCTGCCGGGACGCCGGCGTCAAGCTCTTCGTCGTCAAGCAGAACAGGCTGAATGCCACGCTGCAGCTGGTCAAGCGCGCGGTCGAGGCCGGCCGCTTCGGGCGTCTCGCGATGGTCAACGTCAACGTCTTCTGGACCCGCCCGCAGGCCTACTACGACGCCGCCCCGTGGCGCGGCCGCTGGGACATGGACGGCGGCGCCTTCATGAACCAGGCGAGTCACTACGTCGACATGGTCGACTGGCTCGTCGGCCCGGTCGACAACGTGCACGCCTACACCGCAACCCTGGCCCGCGACATCGAGGCCGAAGACACCGGCGTGATGAGCCTGCGGCTGCGCAGCGGCGCGCTCGCCTCGGTCAACGTGACCATGTTGACGCACAACAAGAACTTCGAGGGCAGCATCACGCTGCTCGGCGAACGCGGCACGGTGCGGGTCGGCGGCGTCGCGGTCAACAAGATCGAGCACTGGGAGTTCGACTCGACGCACGCGGACGACGCGAAGGTCGCGAGCGCGAGCTACGGCGTCGAGAGCGTGTACGGGCCGGGTCACCCGCTGTACTACGACAACGTGATCAACACGCTGCGCGGCGAGGCGAATGCGGCGGTCGACGGCTACGAAGGGCTGCGCTCGCTCGAAGTGCTGATCGCGGCGTACCGCTCGGCGCGTGACGGTGTGCGGGTCGGTCTGCCGTTGGTTTTCTGATGATTCACGCTTCCGCGATCGTCGACGAAGGCGCGCAGCTCGGCGCCGGCACCCACGTCTGGCACTTCGCGCACGTGTGCGCCGGGGCGCGCATCGGCGCTGGGTGTTCGCTGGGGCAGGGCGCCTATGTCGGCAACGACGTGGTCATCGGCAACAACGTGAAGATCCAGAACAACGTGTCGGTGTTTGATGCCGTGACGCTCGAAGACGACGTGTTCTGCGGCCCGAGCATGGTGTTCACGAACGTGCACAACCCGCGTTCGGCGGTGCCGCGCAAGGCCGAGTACCGCAAGACGCTGGTGCAGCGCGGCGCGACGCTCGGCGCCAATTGCACGGTCGTCTGTGGTGCGACCATCGGCTGCTACGCCTTCGTCGGCGCCGGTGCGGTCGTGAGCCGCGACGTGGCGGATTTCGCGCTCGTCGTTGGCGTGCCGGCGAAGCGCATCGGCTGGGTCAGCCGGCATGGCGAGCGGCTCGTGTTCGCGAACGATGAGGCAGTGTGCGCTGCCACGGGCGAGCGCTACGTGCTGCGCGACGGCGCGTGCATGCTCGTCGACGAGGCCCCGGCATGAACGGCGCACTTGACTTCATCGATCTGAAAAGCCAGTACGCGGCGCTGAAGGATTCGATCGGAGAGCGCATGCAGCGCGTGCTCGATCACGGCCAGTACATCATGGGGCCGGAAGTCGCCGAACTCGAAGCGAAGCTCGCGCAGTACACCGGCGCGAAGCACTGCGTCACGGTCGCGAGCGGCACCGAAGCGCTGCTGATCGCGCTGATGGCGCTCGACCTGAAGCCCGGGGACGAGGTCGTCACGACGCCGTTCACGTTCGCCGCGACTGCCGAGATGATCGTGCTGCTCGGCCTTGTTCCGGTCTTCGCCGACATCGAGCCCGACACCTGCAACATCGACGCCTCGAAGATCGAGGCGGCAATCACGAAGCGCACCCGCGCGATCATGCCGGTCAGCCTCTACGGGCAGGTCGCCGACATGGATGCGATCCACGCCATCGCCACACGCCACGGCTTGGCGGTGATCGAGGACGCGGCGCAGAGCTTCGGTGCCACGTACCGGGGGCGCAAGAGCTGCAACCTCGGCACCATGGGCTGCACCAGTTTTTTTCCGAGCAAGCCGCTCGGCTGTTACGGCGACGGCGGCGCGCTGTTCACGAACGACGTCGCGCTCGCGCAGGCGGCGCGCGAGATCCGCGTGCATGGCCAGAGCGCGCGCTACACCCACACCCGTGTCGGCGTCGGCGGGCGCATGGACACGCTTCAGTGCGCTGTCGTTCTTGCGAAGCTGGAGCGCTTCGAGTGGGAGATCGCGCAGCGCCTCGCGCTCGGCGACCGCTATCGCGCGTTGCTCGCCGACCTGCCCGGCGTCGACCTGCTCGCGGTTCGCGACAATCGCGATTGCGTGTGGGCGCAGTACACCGTGTTCGTCGACCAGCGCGCCGCAGTGCAGGCGGCGTTGAAAGAGCAGGGCGTTCCGACGGCCGTGCATTACCCGAAACCGGTGCATCACCAGGCCGCCTATGCGCGTTTTGCGTCGCACGAAGACTTCCCGCACAGCATCGCCGCCGGCGCGCGCGTGATGAGCCTGCCGATGAGCGCTGACCTGACGCACTCGCAGCAGGACCGCGTCGTCGACGCGCTGCGCATGGCCGTGGCTCGATGAGCGTCGGCTCAGACCACGAGCCGGCACCGGTCGCGCCTGTGGATTTTTCGGCGCTGTACGACGAGCACCCCGAGTATGTTGCGCGTCGCGCTGCGGGGTCGATCGAGCAGGCACAGGTCGACATCGAGGTGCGGCTGTTCAAGCTGCCCGGCTTGATGAGCGTGCTGCCCGCGGGGCAGGCCTTGCACCGCGTGCTCGAGATCGGCTGCGCGACCGGCGAACTGATCGCCGCGCTGCCGGTGGCGCAGCGCGTCGGGCTCGACATCTCTGCTGCCAACATTGCCGCGGCGCGCACGCGCTTTCCCGAGGTCGAGTTTCATTGCGGCGACTTTCGCAGCGCGGGTCTCGCGGGCTTCGACGCCGTCGTGATGAGCGATGTGCTCGAGCACGTGCCCGACGATGCCGAGTTCCTGCGCGACGCCGCCCGGCTCGGCGAGCTGGTGCTTGTGAACCTGCCGCTCGAGGACAACTGGCTCAACGACCGGCGGGCCTACGGGCCGGGCGATGTGTCGGGCCACCTGAGGCGCTATTCGCTGGCAGACGGTCTGGCGTTGTTCGAGCGCGCCGGCCTCGAGGTGTTGAAGCACACCCAGGTCTGGATCCACGAAACGTCCGCCGATGCCGCGCGCCGCGCACTGCGCAGCGAGCGCCTCGGCGCTGCGCACACGGGCACCTTGCCGGCGCGTCTGGCCAAACGGATGGTGTCCGGCGTGGCAACTGCAGTGCCGGCGTTCGGCCGCCGCCTGTTCGCGTCCAACCTGTTCGCCGCGGCGCGCCGGCGGGTGGCGCGGTGAGTCTGAAACGGCAGCTGCTGGTCTCCTTCGGCCTGCAGGGCGCGGGTGCCGCCGCGGTGCTGCTGGCCACGCTGCTGCTCGCCGCGCGGCTCGGGCCTGAAGTGCAGGGCGGTTTCAGCCGCGTCAAGGCCGAGGTCGAATTCGTCGCCGCGTTCGCGATGTTCGGGTTGCCGCAAGCGCTGTTCTTTTACGTCAAGGCGGGCGCGATGAGCGGGCGCAGTGCGCTGCGCTGGGCGCTCGGCTGCGCGCTGGTCGCGCTGCCGATCGGCGCACTGTATGCCGCTTGGCACCATGAGGCAGGTTGGGCGCTGTCGCTGATGGCGGCCGCGGTAGCCGCCGCCGTCGCGCACGGGCAGTTGCGCGCGCTGCTGCTGGTGCGCGAACGTGTCGCGTGGTTCAACGTGCTGACCGCGTTGCCGCAGGTGCTGGTGCTGGTCGGTGTGCTGCACGTGCTCGTGCGCGGCACGGTCGACGCGATGCACTGGCTGGCACTGTTCGCCATCGCGTACTCGGTCGCGGCATCGATCTCGTGGTGGCGCCTGCGCGCGGCGCCCGATGCGCCGGCAGCAACGGGCGTAGGCCGGCGCGCGCTCGGCCACTACGGGCTCGCGGCCTGGCTCACGGCCGCGCTGGCCACCGCCGCCGTGCTGCTGGTGCAGCGCTGGGTCGAAGCCGCGCAGGGCCGCGCCGCGCTCGGGCAGTTCACGATGGCGATGACGCTGGTGCAGGTGCCGCTCACGCCGATCAGCTATGCCGCGCCGCTGCTGCTGCGCCGCTGGATGGAGCGGCCCGGCGCCGCGGCGTCGCGGCGCGTTGCGATGCTCGTGTTCGGCGTGTTGCTCGTAGCGGCCGGCTTGGTGTGGATCGCCTCCAGCGCGTGGCCCGACCTCGGCCTCGGCCCGGCCTACGCGGGCGTGACCAGCGCGCTCGCGCTGCTGCTCGCGGGCGGTGCGGCCGAGGCGGCATCGCGGGTGTTGACGGTGCAGGCAAGCGCGAGCGGTCGCCCGTGGATCGGCGCGCGCGCCGAGGCGGCGCGCTGGGCCGTGCTGGCGATCGGCTGGTCGATGCTGGATCGACCCGGCTTGCTGCCCATGTGCGCCGTGTGGGCTGCCGCTGCCTGGGCGGCGGCGCTCGTGTTCGTCGCGTCATCGCGCGGCGACGTGCTGGAGGGCGCCGGATGATGCGCATTGCACTGCTCGGCCCGGCCAACTCGATCCACCTGCAGCGCTGGGCGCATGCGCTCGTCGATCGCGGGCATGCGGTCGCGGTGCTCACGCAGCATGCGTGCGATCGCCAACTGCTGCCGACCGGCGCGAATGTTTTCCTGCTGCCGCGCAGCGGCTCGCTCGGCTACTTCACGAATGCATGGCGCGCGCGCGAGCTGCTGACGCGCTGGCGTCCCGAAGTCGTCAACGCCCACTACGCGAGCGGCTACGGCACGACCGCGGCGCTGTGCGGCGTGCGGCCGGTGCTGCTGTCGGTCTGGGGCAGCGATGTCTACGACTTTCCGTACGAAAGCGCGCTGAAGGGGCGGCTGATCCGCGGCAACCTGCGCCGCGCGACCGCGATCGCGAGCACCAGCCACGCGATGGCGCACCAGGTGCAGCGCCTGACGCCCGAGCGTCGCGAGATCGCGGTGACGCCGTTCGGTGTCGACCTCGCGCAGTTCGCGCCGCTGCCGGGCGCGGATCGCCCGTTGACGATCGGCACTGTCAAGTCGCTGGCCCAGAAGTACGGCATCGATCTGCTGCTGCGCGCGTTCGCCGGGCTCGTGGCCGATGCCGATGTGCGGGCGCTGCCGAGCGAGTGTCGCCTGCTCATCGTCGGCGACGGCCCGCAGCGCGCCGAACTCGAAGCGCTCGCACGCGAGCTTGGTATCGCGCCGCGCACCGAGTTCGCCGGCGCGGTCGCGCATGCCGATGTGCCGGCCTGGCTGAACCGCCTCGATGTCTACGCGGCGCCGAGTCGGTTGGACAGCGAGAGCTTCGGGGTCGCGGTGATCGAAGCCAGCGCCTGCGCGCTGCCGGTGATCGTCAGCGACGTGGGCGGCCTGCCCGAGGTCGTGCGCGATGGCGAGACCGGCCTGGTCGTGCCGCGCGACAACGTGCCCGCGCTGCGGGCGGCGCTGAAGCGACTCGTGCTCGACGCCGCGCTGCGCGATCGGCTCGGGCGGGCCGGTCGCGAGCATGTGAAGCGCGAGTACGAATGGGGCCATTGCGTCGATGTGATGGAGCGCTGCCTGCAACGCGTCGCGCAAGGCGGCGCCGCGCGATGAAGAACCAGGCGAAATGGAAGCCGACCAAGTTCGAGTTGCACCGCGGTCGGTGGCGCGGTTCGCGCGACCCTGGCGAGCTGGGTATCGGCTCACGTCTGATCAGCGACCTCGTCGCGGCGCTCTACCAGGCGCACCTGCCCGCCCATGCCCGTGGCGCGCTGCTCGATCTGGGCTGCGGCAAGGTGCCGCTGTACGCGGTCTATGCAGCGCAGGTCGACGAAGTCACCTGCGTCGATTGGGCGCCGGGCGAGCACATCGATCTGTCGTGCGACCTGTCGCAGCCACTGCCGTTCGGCGACGCCCGATTCGACACCATCATCCTGTCGGACGTGCTCGAACACATGCCCGAACCCGAGCTCGTCTGGCGCGAGATGACGCGCGTACTCGCGCCCGGCGGCAAGGTCATCATGAACGTGCCGTTCTACTACTCGGTGCATGCCCACCCGCACGATTACTACCGCTATACCGGCTTCGCGCTCGAACGCTTCGTGAAGATCAACGGGCTGGGTGTGGCCTGCCTGCTGCCGGTCGGCGGTCTCGTCGAGATCCTGGCCGACCTGTTCGCGAAAGCGTTCTCGAAGCTCCCGCTGATCGGCCCACCGCTCGCGATGGCCACGCAGGCCGTCGTCGGCGCGTTCGGTCGCACCTCGCTGGGCGCGCGCGTCGCGCGGGTGTCGAGCCGACACTTCCCGTTCGGCTACTTCATGATCGCGCAACGGCCGCCCGCACCGCTGCCATGAACATCCTGCTCGTCAACCACTACGCTGGCTCGCCGCGCGACGGGATGGAATACCGGCCCTACTACCTCGCGCGCGAGTGGGTGCGGGCGGGCCACCGGGTTCAGATCGTCGCCGCTGCTTACTCACATGTGCGCAGTCGGCAACCGGCGATGCCGGGCGGCGGGCAGGTGCTCGACGAGGTCATCGACGGCATCGCCTACCGCTGGCTGCCCGCGCCGGCCTATGCCGGCAACGGCGTCGGGCGCGTGAAGAACATCTGGGCCTTCCTGAGCCGGCTGTGGCGTGACTCGAAAGCGCTGGTGCGCGAGTTCGAGCCCGACCTGGTGATCGCCTCCAGCACCTACCCGATGGACATCTGGGTCGCGCGGCGCATTGCCAGACTCTCGCATCTCGCCCGCGCGAAGCTCGTCTACGAAGTGCACGACCTGTGGCCGGCGTCGCCGATCGAGCTCTCGGGCATGTCGCCGAAGCACCCGTTCATCCTGTTGTGTCAGAAGGCCGAGAACGATGCCTACCGCGATGCGGATGCGGTCGTCTCGATGCTGCCGAAGGTGGCCGGGCACATGCAGGCGCATGGGCTCGACTTGCGCAAGCTGCACATCGTGCCGAACGGTATCGCACTGGAGGAGTGGCAGGGCGAACCGGCGCCGCTCGCACCCGAGATCGCCGCGCAACTCGCGGCCCTGAAGGCCGACGGCCACACGATCGTCGGCTACGCCGGCTCGCACGGCCTGCCCAACGCGCTCGATGTGCTGCTCGATGCGGCGGCCTTGCTGAAAGGCAGCGCGCTGCGCTTCGTGCTGATCGGCGACGGCCACGAGAAGGCGCGCCTCGCGCAACGCGTGCGCGACGAGGGCCTGGCGAACGTTTCAATGCTGAAGCCGATCC